>Ga0210059_1002891_pt1 | contig 27172 bp, 14 predicted proteins | sample Ectturendosymbi2_FD_188042 | JGI IMG/M metagenome (GOLD analysis project Ga0210059, IMG submission 188042) | Ecteinascidia turbinata endosymbiont from Florida, USA - Sample 2 (SPAdes) (version 2) | ecosystem: Host-associated > Tunicates > Ascidians > Unclassified | place: Key West, Florida... | reverse complement strand
CCAAGAGTTTTCTGAGAGTGGCCAAAATTTTTTAAACCAGCGTGGTCCAAGTACTTTTGACCTACGGGCCATTTTTTCAAAAACGTGACTACTTTCGGTCCACTTCTTCCAACAATATGGTGTTTAAAACAACAGAATCGCAACATTTGAAACTAAAATGGAAAAATAAGTGAGACCATCAGTGAAACCATTGCACAACAGTCAGTGGCGTAACTGATGGGGCAGGGATCGAGCCGCCCCCCCTGGCAAACTAAATGTAAAAAGTGGGCCCCCTTTAGCGGACATTTTGCTATGTAGTATTCTTTTAGTTTTTAGTAGGTTGTTGTTTTTTTGCGTTTTTCGAGATATTTTCGTTTTTTTAGCTTGTATAGACATGTACGTCATCCGGATTCACAATCACTTTTTAAATTTTTTGAGCGTTGGCTAGTGGCCTACCTTCGGTGGCCAATGGGACCCCTTCAACCCGTTTTGCCCCCTGGCTCAAACCCCTAGTTACGCCACTCACAACAGCAAAAAGCAATTCATTACAAATCTCTGTCAGTGGGATGCCTGTGGTCGAGGCTTCGTTGACACTACCGTTCCTTTATCAATCCCAGTGGTAGTGAAAGCAAGTCGGAGGCTATCGTTCAGTGTTTCGTCTGCCATTCGATTTCAGTTTTTAGATTTGACTGGCTTCATAGTAGAAAATGTACTCCACACCAGTATGTACTTTCAAATAAAGTTTGCCCTGAAATATTTCAAGCCGGGGGGCGGCAGCCCTCCACGCCCCCGCCTCGTACGCCTATGGGGGTCACGACCTGGCAAGGGTGTGCGGAGGTCTAGTGATGCCTAGGACAACTACTTGATCGTATGCTCCCTTTCCAAATTGCATAGTCTAGTATTGAGGAATGCTGAAATACGTAAAAACTAGTGTTGATAAAAAACAAGTTTCGAAAAATTATATCCATGCAGCATATGTTAGTATCCTTATAATACGAAGAAGAAACTAGTTACAGCACTTTAATTAAATGTAATTTTTGTAATTTCACTCTGGATTCCAGGGACCGTCGTCCCGTTCGCCCCCCCCCCTCTGCACGTCCCTGTGTCCTGGTAGCGTATTATTGAAATTTAGAACGTTTTGCAAGTTGAACCTTTTAATCGAAAACGTAGGTAGCTCTTGAGCTTCAAACGTCATGATACGCTTCTTTTGTCATTATGTGTTAGAAATGATTGCAATATGGAAATTGCCCCTTTGTGGAAATTGCCACTTTGTGCACAATATGCAGTTATTGAACGCATTTTGAGGCAGGTACTGTAGGGCATAGGCCATAGGCGTATCCAGGAAGGGAGCATGCCCCCCACGCGATTTTAGCTGATCTAGTCATTCTGTGCTTTGAAAAGCCGCGTCCCAAACAAAAATACTGTTGCTCGCCGAAAATCAAACATTTTGCGCCCTCTCCAAAACATTTTGGGCTGGTTATACGCCATTGAGGCAGAGGACTCTTGTTGCCATGAAAACAAAATGTAAAACAAGCTTAACGTGGAAGATGACTTGTTTTGTACATTGTTATGTACTGAGCCTCGAATATGTATGCTTTCTCACAACAAATAGGCTCAGTCTTCGCGTTGATTGTAGCGCATATTGTGTTATAAAAAATTGTTTTTATTTGTTTGTATTTCTGCTCTGTGCATGTGCAACAGCTGTCACATTGGAGAAGTTGTTCAGTCGGTGGACCACGGACCCAGTGTGTTTGCTTATTACTTGGACCACATGCTTGAAAAGGTTGAGAAACCCCAGCCTAACGCCGTTATTATTGCACATTGTATTAAATGACGTTATGCTTGTTCTAATCAAAATTACGTACTGTAACACACACACAACATAAAATAAATACTAAAAAAGCTCGCGAGCCATAAAATTTCTATCCGTGAACCACATGTGGCCTCGGGCCTGTAGCTGGACCACGCTGTTTCAAACTATGTACAATAATTTTTAACTGTGTCCAACACATTTTTCTAAGGGGGAGGAGAAATTTTTTGCAGAGGGGGTGAAGTTCCTGCGCCCTTCTGATTACGGACCTGGTTAAGTCTCGATTGAAATCAATGAAGAACATTGAAAAACCTTAAAAGCTTAAACGCTGACTGTTGTAGGCCTACGCCAAGCGTTTTACTGATAAACAAACAGCTTACTTATTTAGGTATACCCTCAAAGCAATGGGTAGACTCTCAAACTAAAAGCATGTAAGCGCTAAAAGCATGTAAGTGCTTGATAAGTTGTTTTGATATCAGCATTGGGAAACGGAGGTGGTGTTAACAAGAAAGGCTTATCTGACGTCACGGCTATGAATAAATACTTTTCCCGAAATAAAGGCGGACCTCAACGGAATTTTCATTCGCTACGGCCAACTTTAAGGCAAGGAGTCAAGACAGGCCAGCAACCAGGGGTGGGCAACCGGATCCCCGAAATGAAGTTCGCGTAGGGTTGACACGGGCAGTAGAGCTAAGCGGAGCACCCGAAGCATGCCAGCATGCCGGTGTTCCTGCCGCAAGTTCCACGCAGTTACGTCCTCTTAAGAATCCTGATTGAACGTCCCGCGGCGATATGCCTTTAGTTGCGGGAGCAGATGTCCGATTGTAAGACATGCGTCACACTTAGCTGAGAGGTCAGGTGATATTTTTTAAAAACATGGCGGACCTGGATCAAGACAATTGAGTTTCTTAGAAAGACTGCGATATATACCAGTCGCCACCTGGCTCTTGCTGCACGACTGTGTTGATTATCCAGCAAATCTCAAATACCATTTTAGTCTGTCGGCATGCAGCTTCATCAGGTATCCATATTCAACTACATATCGCCCATCAAATTCAAACCTTGTCAAAAAAACTAACTAAAACTGCCACGTGGTATTCGACGAGGCAAACTGGTCAACAGTTTTATTTTCGATGTGCTGGCGTTATGACCTGAATTCGAAAAAAAGTATGTAATGTTTATGGCTTTAAGCCAATAAACTCAACTCAGTTGAAAACTGATTTCATCAACAAGCGTGAACACAAGTGTAGACACTGGAAACAGGGGATGAATCATTCCCACTGGGGTACGAAGACCGATTATGGGCCTCTCTAGCTTCTGGAGCCCTCGTCAAAACGTCTATAGCCCTTGTCAAAACTTTTGTGAGCAAGATACCATCACTGGAATGGTACGTATAAAAGTTTTTGTTTGTGCAGTTACTCAAGGAATAGTTTTTCTCGCAAAATTCGAACTTTTCATTGGAAACGACTGCGTTAGTAAGTCGCAGTATTTTTGTCTATCAGCAAACTCCCTTTTCGCCCCGTGCTCCTCGGTCATGTTTCGGCAGAGAACTATTGGAACCCGGGAGTAAATTTTTGCAGTGGACCGCTATCAAAGGCTTCGTATACGAAACACAACAACATTTTTCTGACGTAGTTTACTAAACGTTGTCACTCGTTACGCTATGCACCTTTTCAATGTCAGTATTTTTTGATACACAGAGTCAGTATTTTTTTGATACACAGAGCTGGAGGAAGGGCTCCCCGTACCCCCGGCCTGGGTGTGGTAAAAATGGGCTCCCATATCCGACTGAGGACCTTTGCTATGGCATGTAGACACGTCAGACTTGAACTCACCAAGAACTGATTTCGCACATTTCCCCTTTCAACATCCATATTTATCTAATACGTCAAAGAGGTTGATCTTCCAACGACCTATAGCTTCCTACCTACGCCAGCCATTGTGAAAATGCTTGTGGATAGCTTCGTTGTCAGCATTTGCCTTAGTAAGCTGGCAGTTGTGTTCGTAACGTTGCTGAATCCACGTTGATCGTAAGTATTTTTAGTATAGTCTAGTAAGAAACTGTTCAGGAAAATGAGTTGTAGACTAGTGGCCTGACTAGAGGTTTCAGCCAGGATAGGAAACCTAGCTGGAGGCCCACCAGCCACCGTAGGGGAGGTCACTTGCCAACACTCAGAAAAAAGTTGAGAACTGAAAATATATCCGGATGTGGATTTATATACTAAAATCCGAAATCACTGGAAAGTAATGCAAAAAAACGAAGAATACAGAAAAACAACAAGCTACTGAAAACCAAAAGAATACCCGGTTTTTACATTTAACTTGCCAAGGGGGGAGGTGTGCACCCTTGCACCCCATCAGTTACGCCACTATTGTAGGCCTGTGTTGTATCTTTTCACTGTACAAGAATAGAATAGCCGTTTTTCAAGGTATACAATCATGTAAAATCGTATTCGTAGTCCGCGCCTGTAATATCCGGTGTATCTTGAATCAGGAGTTGTGCAATGAAAACTCAAACACTTTACAGTAGCCTACGCCAATGAGAAATCCAGTTATTTAACCAATAACACTGTATGCCAGTGGCCGGCAAACTCTGGACCTCGGTCCAATTGTGGGCGTTCAGCACTTTTTATTGGATGGCGCAGCACTTATTGTTGTGGGCAGCGTGGTATGTAAGAAGTAAAGTGCTGAGCCGTTGCGTGGGATAAAACATGGGCTACTGTAACAACTACAGAACATTGATTGTTTGACGTTAACATGGCATTGTCGTTGTCATTTTAGGGTTGATGACGTTAACATAGCATTGTTATGTGACAGAGAACTGAATGCAACACAAGTTTGACATTGGGCCTTCAAAAACAAGCACGGCCTTTAATTACCACTGAAACGGGCTTGGTGCCATCGTTATCATAACGAAAGTTTGCCGATCACTGCTGTATGCAAATGCTGTTGAACAAAGCTCCATCAAGTCGAAGTTAGTTGAAACGTTTCACAGATCACCTATGACTGATGAAAGACCAAAAAATCTGGCAATGATATCAACTGAAAGTGAAACTGCAAAAACATTAAATAGGACTATGTTGATAAAACTATGTGCATCTTTGAAATCTAGGATAAAGTCATTTTCCTATCTTGAAATACAACAAATGCTGAAGTCTGTTTGCTCTATATGTTGTGTTGATGCTGTAGAAACATGCTTTTATAAATATTTGTTGTTTGTTTATATAAATATTATGTGTTAAATGCAATATATTGTATATTGGGGGCCAAATCCAGGCTTGAGGGTGCCCCAAACTACCTAGCACCGGCCCTGTTGATGCAACATAAAAATGTGTACCAGGCTGCACCATTCTGTGTCGCTTTATCTTCTGGAGTCTTTTTAAAACTTCAGTTTGCAATAAAATTGTAACATTAGTCAGTTTTGAATTAACGGTACCACGTTAAGTTAAACTGCTCCAAGACAGCTTCATTTAACTTGAAAAATTGAGCTTGCAGTATGAGCTTGCAATAACGACAACCACAGCATCTAGAAGTTTAGAACTAAGCAACAAGGTCAACTGAAAAACTTCTCTCCTGAAAAATACTCGATTTAATGTTTTGAACTGGTGTATCCTAAAATGCCCCCCTGCATTCACAAAAACTCAAGCAAAGATCGATTTAGTTGCGATTTTCACCAAGAGGGCAGAATACTTTCGACTTGTGTGCTGGCTGCAGTGGCGTAGTCAGCCCAAAAATTTGGGAGGGGCCAAAAAATTTTTGGGGGCAAAATGCTTGATTTTAGGCGAATAACACTATTTTGTTTGGAAAAATGCTTCTCAAAGCACAAAATGACTATATTTTCTAAAATTTGGGGGGAATGGCCTCTCTGGCTCCCCCCCTGGCTACGCCTATGGCTGGCTGTGCATCTTGTGCTGGGTGCTGTTCTCGGTGCGCCAATATCGGTAAGATTCGCAGAATCCCAATGGTATTTTGGAATATTAGGGAAAGAAATTCGTCTTAAGAGTGTTTGACATCCAAGAAAATTGTTGCAACATCAAGGAACGCTTTGCCATATTATTGTAACACGTTCGTTGTGTATCTGCGAATTTTCAGATGAGGAAGATCTTTGGTGGTAGGTATCGTTTTCTGTCAGACCCATCAATGAAATCCGACCTGATTGTTCAATGTGTTCAGCTGTGCGTGGTGTGCTTTTATGCGTGTGTCAAGTGCTGCGGTTGCATGATATTTAATTATTGTAGTTTGTAGTCATTCATTTGATTCTTTCATTCTTTTGAAGTCAGCTCTACAAGCTCTCATTCAAGTTTTATGCAACATTTATGGAAAACATGAATTGACGTTTTTTTGGTTTTATGCAGTATCGTTAAGTTTTCTAACAATTAACTGAAAATTTTGAAAGTTATTTCATGAGTTTTATGACACTGTATAAGCTACATTTTAGAAACAATCTGCATGTATATCGATAATTAATCGATACAGTTTTATCTGCTTAGTATAATGTGTGTTGTCCACCAGGAGCGTCGTCAGTCTTTGCTGACAAACTTTGCTGCTTATAACTCTATCGGTCATAAGTTTCCATCAGCCAGTTGTTGAGAATGGTGATGGAAATATTTACTACATTTAGTTGGATTGTGTTGTCTGAAGTTCAGACTCTGAAACACGGATTGCCAGTTCATCACTTACAATGTAATTTTATCTGAACACTACATCTCAAAGCTTTCCTTCTGACCCCGATTCGCATTCAAATTCCTAAAAACTTGAAAACTTGTGTTAACTTCTAGAGCAGAGTTTTTCAACCGGGGTTCCGCGGAACTTCAGGGGTCCGCGAGTGGCTGCCAGGAATTCCGCTGAAACAGACCGAAATTGCCTACGACAGGGCCGGCCTTAGCAAGTGCGGGGCCTAATTTGAGGCACTCCAGCGGGGTCCCACTCAGTAGCGTGTCCAGAAGATTTTGATGAGGAGCGTCAAGTGATAATCATAGAATCATGAATTATGCGAAAAAGCGAGGCCCGAAAAAGATGCCACCAAGATAGGTATGTCTGGGACAGACCCGTAACCAAGGGAGGCGCAAGGGGAGCGAAGCCTCCCCTAGAAAAATGTTCGTCCCCCTGGAAAGATATGTTGGACATTGTTTAAAAGTATTGGACATAGTTTAAAAAATTTGGGCCACTCTCAGGAAACTCTTCGCCCCCCCTGGTGTCCCAAGCTGGTTACGGGCCTGGTCTGGGAGCATACTCATCAGTTTCATTTCTCCAGCAGAGACTTCCATGTGGAAACGGACATCTCTGTAACACCCAATAAACACATCAGTTGATACACTCAATATCTCCTCCCTGGCTAGGTACCTAACACAGTGTGCGGTAGGCCAGTTGGTCATGTGTTAATGAAATTAACAATAGCAACACTGCTTCATGTAATCAGCCAGCAAAGATAAGATATAATAGTTTAGCAACAAAACATTAAAAATGGAAAAAAATGTGGCCACAGGACCGCACACAAAAACTACAGTGCAACATTGTATTATATTGCTGCAAAACAATGGCAAAGTTGAATGAAACAGATAGATGGGCTGTGGAGTCGGAGCTCTAGCACAAGCATTTTTGTATGATTACAGCTGGAGTCAAAACAAAAAACTTTTACATGGTGGAGTCGAAGTCGGAGCCCGGAATTTGGGTTCCGCTTACATAGCCCAAGTTTGTGGGACAAGCAAGTTAACTTAATGCGGGACGAGCGTGGTTTGCCGTATTATGCATACATAATTATACTCGTTTGCATGGGCGTCGGAAGGGGGTTGCAAGAGGTCTTTGACTCTCTGGATTTTGAAATTTGAAAAATGTTTTTCTTTACTTTCGAGTTGGTAAAATAAAATGTAACCACTTTTGGCCACCACCTGGAAAAATCCACTGTTGCCCCCTTCCCGAAACATCCTTCCGACGCCCAAGCTCGTTTATGCATAGATCAGGTTTTCTCAAACTTTTGGCACATGTCCCAATATCCATCAAATATCTAATTTCGCGACACCTCATCTATATTGGTATAATAATAAAATTGTACAATTAAGACAGTGTCTTTTAGTTTTCAATGAACCAAAACATTTTGGAGCCGGAGCTCGAGGCAAAAACTTTAGATACCTGGAGCTGGATGCAGAGCCGGAGCTTGAAATTTCATTTCCGGCTCCACAGCTTGCTTTAGTCTATTGTAGCCTACGATACCCAAAATGCATTTGCTATGAGAAACTTACTTTTCGTGCTTTAGCATTAGCAATGTCCTTCAGAACTTTGTCCAAGTTTAAGCCTCTGCTAATTTCAGGTTCAATGGACATAATCGCGTTTTTCCGCCATGTGACCAGGGCTCCCACTGAGTTTTGTTTCCACGCAGATCTGCTTTTTTGTCGACCTGGGTGTGTAGGTTAAAGTTTGAAAAATCGCGTCAAATCTGTCTTTGTTTGAAGTAACAAATTCATCAGCAACTGTGTTCAATAATAACTTTATATTACAGTTTTTGCATGCGAACATAAGTACGCATATCGGATGAAGCAGAACGTGTTCAATCTGTTTCATATCCTAATGTAAGATCATTGTCGGGGTTATATATATAATGTTATTTGTCTCTGGTTCCAATTGAAGAAACTGGTGAAACAAGGGTTAGGATTGATTGTTTAAATTTAGATATTTCCCTATGCATACAAATTAAAAAACAAATTTCAATTACAGGAAGAAGGATTTGGGATTATATTTTTTTGTGGTATTTCAGATCCCGCTGCAGTCCAAGATTGCACAAAATTTCCTAGTTTGATAACAAATGTACTCCTGCAATTAGTGAAAAATATCAACGGAGTATGTTACTAGGGTTATCTTCTTTTGAGACAGTTCTTTATAACCACTGCTAGGCTGCATTAGATCTCGGGGCAGGTGTTCAGCAGCCATTCGATTGCCACATCGTCCAGAACCATGAGGCCGTGCAGTCCGATGGGGAGGTCGATGGATTGGATATTGGAGGACAACATGGTCGACGGTTTGTTCTTTTACATCACACTCACAGGCGGCAGAGAAGGCGATCCCCATTTTTTAAAGCAGGAGCGGAAGCGTCCGACACAGGTGTGGTGGCGGTTAAGCCAGACCCACGCTGTTCTTGGGAGGGTCATTCCGGGGTGGGTGCCGGTGTCGGGGATAAAAGTGCAGAGTTTTGTAGGATTGTCCGCCCACTCCGCATTCCATTGGTGATCCGCCCACTGCGCCACACGTATGTTGTTGTTGTCAGTAAATTGATGAGTTGTTGTGCGGTGGGTACGAATGGGTGTCTCGATTTCAGGCACCGTGCATTTGCACTCGATGGACAGGTGAGCGCTGAGTGGGGCAGGTGTCCAGGATCCATGGCACGGCGTGCTAGAGACAGTGTGGCTCCATTGCGACTAAACTCAGCAGGTTGAATGCTTGCGAGGATGGGAAGGTTGTCCACTCGTGTAGGATGCAGGCATCCAGTCACAATTCGCAAGGCGTCGTTGATAGCGAGGTCAATAAGGCGGGTGTGAGCACTGCGACACCAGACAGGAGCGCAGTATTCTGCGGTTGAATGGACCAGGGATAAGGTGACTGTTCGCAGAGTTGTTGCTCCAGTACCCCGACCCGAGCCAGAAAGCCGCCTCAAGAGCGCGACGCGTGGTGTCAGCTTCTTCCGAAGTGACTCGAATTGTAGGCGATACGTGAGCAACCTGTCCAGCGTTACTCCGAAGTATTTGGGCATGGTTTCGGCTGGGATTGTGCCCACATTTTACATCACATAAATAGCCACCATATAATGCGCATCTTTTTGAATCCTTCTATATCAATTTAGAAATTGACACTATGAATGATAAAAACGCAAACTTCCCAGATATTTATCATAATATCTTAAAACATATGTTAAATTAACCTTTACTTGACTTCCTTGAATTTGTCATCATCTTATTGACCGCTTTAGTGCCTATTGATTTGCTAGTTCACCACTCAGTTTACCTCATTATTGATCGCTATTTACCGAATAGATTCACACTATTTGCTGCTTTACTTTACGGAGTAACGATTTTTGCTTTTTTCTGTGCAGGTTTTACGCTGTTTTATTGCGATATTACACATTGTCACCACCAGGCGTTTTCATTTTACACTTCTTATCTTTCCGGTTCGCTGTCGCATACTGCCCAGAACCGTTGCCAGAAAGTCGCCAATAGGAGGGCTTTACGTCTAAGCGGGGGCTTTACGTTCGTGCAGGGGGGCTTGACATTCAAATTTGACAAAAATTCCACTAACCTATAGTGTTTCAGATTTCAATTTGGGGGGGCTTGGAGCTTTGTTTGGGGGGACTAAGCCCACCAAAGCCCCCCGTGGCGACGGGACTGATACTGCCACTGGTTTCGTATCGCGCGATGGTCGGTTTTGCGCTTTTTGTTCTTGTACGCCACACTGCTCATTGTTTTTTTATTGGTATATTGCATGCTATGTGGTTAAAAACATTGCCCTGAGGAAGCCTACTTGAATAGGTGGGCGAAACGTCGGCTAAATAATAAAAACAATCGCCAGAGAAGAACGAACTTATCTGCTTGCAAAATACTGTATCTCGCTTAAAGTAAAAATATTTTGCCCCCCAAAATTTCGGGCTGGCTACGCCACTGTGGCCATATGGTTTTGACTTGATCAGCTATGTACAACCAACGGCCCGCGGGCCGCGTGGGGCCCAGTCGAAGCTTTTGTGTGGCCCAGTTTTAGGGTTTTGCTGTAGTACAAGTATCCCATATGACAACTTGTCTTTATTTTGATAATCTTGAATTTGACATTTTTGTTGCAGGTGGTTCTCCGTGCCACTTTATCACGTCTGTTACCTTTGCATTTAGGATTCGAACGTTTCCAGGGGATTAGCTTTAGTTAAATGTAGTTTGCTAAGATCAAAAAGTAAGACTTTCAATGTGCGTTCCTCATTAATATGTTATTCAATATTCGGCCATGGTTAAGATAGTGACATAATTTTTGGCTCAGTAAGCAATATGAGCTAGACATAGCTGGTCTTGATCCTTTGTTGCCAGTGCAAACCGTAGACAGCTCACATCGGCCACGAAAAGACAAATTTGGCATGGTTAGCGAAACCTGCAACCAACACTAAAAAGGCTAGATCGAGGGTCTCCAAACTACGGCCCACGAAGAAATTTTATCATTGAAGAAAAAATAATATACTGTATTTGCAAAAATTTGTTTATTTGGTAGAATATAACATACCCCGAAACAAACAGATTACGTAAGACGTCCGGCCCTCGACATGTTCTGTATTACCTCATTTGACCCTCGGACAAAAAGGTTAGGAGACCCCTGGGCTAGATCGTTACGCGTAAATCACATAAATTTGACTAGAAAAGGAGAAAAACAACGCAAAGTTTACCTTTTTCTTTGGTATCTGTGGTGTTGGCTGAGATTCATGGTTTCAAATGGGTTATAGGCTGTTTCTCACTTGTATTTGCTGGCCTGTACAAAAGCAGATCCATCGTCAGATCAACAGCATTGGGGTGGCTTAAAGCTTGTTTCGGGGATTCGTAGTAGTGTACACAAAATTGGAAATTGATTTTATGAGGGAGACTTGAGCTTGAGTTTAGAGGTATTCATTGTGGATTTGATGGTGCCATCCCGACTGCCCTTACTTCTTTTGAACAGTGTCACACCTTTTCTTCATAATCTGAACTAGCGGGATTGATGTTTTTTCTTCACATGAACACTCCTATGTCAAAATATGTGAAACAGTATTTAAACACTTGATTGAAATTCTACTTATATCAGTGGCGTTAAATGTATTTTAGGGCAATTTGCTTTCATGCCCAGTGTGAACCTATCATGCGATTATGAGATCATTTTTCACGATAGCCAGCAGAGCTGCCTAAAATGGGAGTAATGTCATAGCAAATGTCTCATTTATTTTTTGTTTTTGAATTGTCACTTCAGCAATAAATATGCTTTCCATGTGCATGCAACTGCACAAGCTTCTTCTGGAAATCTGATCTTCATTTTGCTATTCATTCGGCTCCTAGCTTGGAGATTGCGTTGGCACTTCCTAGTGTAAGAACCATTCTACTTCTAAGCAGTTCGGAACAGGTTTCAGAGCATGCCTTTGGGCAGTGGTCCTCACCCCCGGGCCGCGAAATTACAAATTGTGTACTGGTGACACCATTCGCTTTCTGGGCATGTGATAGGTTGATTCTTCCCATACAAACACTGTTGCGGGAGCACTCCCGGGCCGCGGTAAACTTGTCAACCATTGATCGGTCCGCGGTTATAAAAGGGTTGTGGACCACTGCGGTGGTGTATATCTTTCAAACACTTGTAGATATAAAAGGTAGTTTGGGACACCCGTAGCGTTCTCAGTTACATGAAGCTTGTGAAAAATAGGACTTATCTTTTTGGACCTGCTTCAAACTTTTTATGAATTAATGATAAAAGGTGATTTTAAACTGTGGCGATTCCCTGAAAGATCGCATAGGTCAATCAACAAAAATAGCCATTTCCTTGGCCTAGAAATGGTAACCACTTTTATGTGATAACCAACGATTATCGTAGAGAAAATGGAGTATTTAAACAAGTGAAGACGTTTGGCGCCCCCTTATTTGACTGCTCCCCCCCCAAACGCCTGGTATGGATCCGCCACTGCTTTTGACACAGTATAAAAATAAGTGGCTTGTTAGAATACGTCCATGCAGACTTGTGGGAATACGTCTTTATCGTCAAGGTTTAGTTCTGACTTCTTAGTGAGCACTACGTGCAAAGCTATATTTGCTGTGGCTAGTTTTCGTAATTCATCTGCTCAGTTTTTTAAAGCCTGCGTGGTGATCTAACTTCAGCAAGTTGTCTGATAGTCTTGTCAACATACAGTTCCACATCACATTGCTTAAAACAGCTTAACGAGAGTTTCAGCGCTCATGTTGTTCTGGCCGTTGATGATTCTTAAATTATGACTTATTTGTAGAACAAGAAAGTGCTCGAAACAATGGATATTAGGCAGTGTATGAAAAGAAAGAGCATTTCTGATAGCCGAAGTGTAGAAAACATTTGAGACAAAAGATTGAGAATTGAGGTTCAACCAGCACAGACTAATGGCGTAGAAAGGGTAAAGCGTTTTGTGAAGGTACATTTGCATCGCGTCGTCAGCAACCTGCAAAGGCTAGGCAAAATTTCGACTTTGCCCCCCGTGTAAAAATTTCTGGGGACTCCCATGCTCAGAGACATTACAGAATGAAAACAAACTAAATCATTTCAATCGTTTTCTGAGCTTTTTCGAAAGCTCTTTTCCCTGCGCTGCACTTTCCATTTCAAAACATGTAGGTGCTGTAGAGTAGAGAATATTGGACTAAATGTAACATCCACCTTTTTACTTGTAGGCAGCACGGGAAGAGACGCGTTACACATTTTAGGTGCTAACAGTCAAGTAGCCAGGCATCGTTTCCCAACAGATCAATCGGTGAAATCCCTGACATTTAGCGAAGGTATGCTTTTGAACAAGCGCTTTTTTCTTTGTTTTGGTGAGCTTCACTTTTACTTTAGTCGTACATTCCTCGATATTTGTTAAATCGTTTTTTGAGCTTTTTCCAAAGCAAAACATTTCAATCTTTTTTTGAGCTTTTTCGAAAGCTCTTTTCCCTGCGCTACACTTTCCATTTCAGAACATGTAGATGCTGTAGACTAGAGAATATTGGACTAAATGTAACATCCACTTTTTTATTTGTAGGAAGCACGGGGTCAGACGCGTTACACATTTCAGGTGCTACTAGTCATGTAGCCAGGCATCGTTTCCCATCAGATCGATCGGTGAAATCCCTGATGAGTATAAGTAGCGCAGGTATGCCTTTGAACAAATGTTTTTTTCTTTGTTTTGGTGAGCTGCATTTTTACTTTAGCCGCGCGTTCTTCAATATTTGTTCCAAGTCTGTTTGATCTTTGTACGAATCCTCAATTGGTTAGGCTGTGCGTTTGAGCCCCTGCGACAATACAAAACCTCAAACATATTGTTTGTTCATTAGTGAAACAATCTCTGTTTCAACAGACAAATTATGCTTCCGGTTGACACTGCTGAAGAAATTTTTATCTTTTCTACTAATATCATTCATCGCAAACAACAACAGCACGCTATTCTGTGCGACTGCAAAAATGCACTCTGTTTTTTTTCAGAGGAAATCTACGTTTTGTTTTTTGCAGAGGAAATCTCACCTCTCCGTTTTGTTCAATATATTTGGTGATTTCCAAAAGTTTATTAATTTAACAGTTGTTTTCCAATAAACATGACGTCTGTTTTTCATTGTCACTTTTCGAAGGGGTCCACTTTACAGGTAAAACAACATCTCGTGTGTCTCATGAAACTTCTGCAGTGTGCACATCCACGGCTGTTGGTAACTACACCATGACTGCAACGTGTCTTTTGTATCAGTTAGATCTGAATCTACTATAGCTAGAACCCTTTCTTGCGTTTGTTTATACCCTCATCACGTGTTAGTTAGAGCGTCTTCAACAGCATGTCTGGTGCTAAGTAGTTTTGAAATGCGATACTACACACAGTTGTCAGCAGCATTTGAAAGGACGCCAAAATCTTGTTTTGCGAAACACCAACCTTCCTTACCTGTCAAGCAATAGATAGATTGAGGGACTGAAGTTGACAAAACCTATGTATTGGTTGCTTACAAACATATATCTTTTCTGTGGGATATCTTGTGCTGGCTGCTAAATTTGTCTTGTAAAGAACTCCGCTAAACTTCATCTAGCAAACAGTCACTCTCTCTCTCTACGTAAATTATCTCTTTCCACAAAATATGTAAGACAGTAGTTCTTTACCAGTGTAATGCACTACCCACTTAAAATGATCACAAACGGTGGCGACGTTGCTCACCGCCACTTACTGTCTGCTGATGAAACAAATTATGAAAGGTAGCACCATTTTACCTTACGGCGTTCCGGCCGACCTGCACATGAGAGTCATCGCAGTTCGCTGCTGTTATTTTTGTGTGTGATTTTTCAGGATATGACGAGAAAGATGGATTGTCTGATGATAAGCTGAGGTTACAAATAGCAGATCAAAAAGAGCAAATTGCTAAACTGAGGGATTTCAACTCCAAATTGCAAGCGGAAATTAAACAATTGCGCACCAACATCGACCAACTAACTCTGCAGTTGTCAGTTGTTCAACAAACTGATACAAAACCTCGGGTACGTTCTGCGTTCCCCACCTGTATCTGAACAAATACGCGCTACCTTTTGATGCAAAAACATCACCTATATCTAAGCCATAATCTTGAACACCATAAATTTTTTTCTTAACCAGTATGTTGCGCCATAAATGTTAACAGTGGTGTACAACATTCTGTTGCCGGAGTGGATGCCCGACAGTTTATACAATTTATTTTTGATAAAGTTATACTCAGAAACGCAGCTAAAATATCGTATTGAATATTGATAACGTTCAAAGATTTTCTTAGTTGGTATTATTTTGGAAATTGCCAGAACAAAGTTTGAAAAATTTGCTGTCGCGGTTTGAATTGACAAACGCAAAGGTGTTGATGTGTTAGTGATGTATAAGCTTATCTGAATATTTTAGTACAACATTTTGTTCTAATTTTGATAAATGTATTGAGCGGTGAACTTTATGTCTACACATTGTGTGTAATGTGTGCTAATTAGACTATAGACCAACAGCATTTTACTTGAAGTTTTGTGGTTTATTCTCGTGATCACTAGCCCTATTTTCGTAAGAATCAGATATGGATACCATGTTTGCAGAGAAACAGGATAAGGATTAAATAGAATATCAATTTTTTACCTTTGTATAGGAAAGTGAAAAGTGGCTGTCCGTTGACCACTGAGCGATGGTGCATAAAACAGGTCATACTTTTTTCCAAACGGAAACGGAAATTTTTCTCTAGTCGCTTGCATCGTTCACTTTCGTAACTCTTACTTTTTCTGTTGTTTGCAACCGGTCTGGTTTTGCAGGTCATGCGCTATTCCTAGTCACTAGGGCATAAAACCCGTAAACATGGACTTTCATTGTCAAACGGGAAGGTAAGGCTACCCTATATTTTATCGTTATGCATGTATGCTCCTCCGATCGTAAGTAAAAACAGAGATGTTGCTTTGCATACCCTTATTTTCAGAACACATGTTTTTGTCACTAAACTATACGTAATCGTTACTTGTGGTGGAGTGTTTTGGCTTTGACAAAACTTTTCTCGATTTCTCTCACTCGGTCAGGCCGGAGCAGCAATTAAAGTCAATACGGAAGAAGGTGATCAAAGGAATCTACCTGGAATTGGTGATCATGTGGTGGCCATGTGGGGCCACAGCAAATGGCAGTACTTCACAGGTAACATGTATAACCTTGCTGCAAACAATCCATACTCGAAACTCAAGAGAGCTGGGATAACGTTTTGTTCGATATAGAGTGGAAGGCTTTTGTTTGGGTTAGGTTTACTATTTTGAAAATGCATTTATACGGGAAGAAAAGCCTAAAGAGCGCTTTTTGCCAGTTTATCATTTGCTCGTTGCTGTTGACATAACAATCTGGCAGCTTCAGGTTTCATCTTCTGAAGTAACTCCCCACCACAAAAACTTTACATCAAAAAGGGAATTGAAATTCTTTTGTCGTGCAACCTTTGTTTTGCGTTAAAATCTTCTGTTATTTGGGTAGCTTACATAAGTTTGTGGGTACGTTTCTGTTTTCAATTTATGTTTGTCAGTCCACTAGTTTTAATGCTTTTTTTTCAAAAATACAAGAAATCTACGGTGATGTTTACTTTTCTATGAACGCTTAGAACAAACTCCTACGTTGCTCTTACTTACTTCACTTTGCTGTTAGAAGCAATGTAAAGGAAATGTAACTTCTATAACTGTTTAGCTGCAGAATCATTGAGCTAACTCTAGAATTTCACACAACACCATTGTGGCGTGATGCTGACTTCGTCCGTGTTTTAAGGTTGGCTCCCAAACGGTTTACATGTAACTTTAGCGGCAATTCCGTCGTAACATTCGGTGCGAAAGCAACTTCTTTCTAACCTCCGTCACTATTAAGGGCTTCTGAACTTCAGCGTGCACACCAAACGTTGTCTTCCTAACGTTTATAAAAGAACTTGGCTTGTTATTTCGAAAACCGACAAAAACAAAACAAAGCGACAATAGGGTTGTGTCGATTGTTGCAGCATTCGAGTAACTTAACGTTATTACCAGTTTGGTTGTGCCGAAACACTCAGAGCGAATTCAACTCGAAAAAAAGCACTTGCATAATGCGTGGCAGAGAAATTGGAAGTGCGTACGAATGTCATGCTACTGAAAGAAAATGCGTTGCTTTTTCAGCAACCATCAAAGATTTCAATGAATCTACCCTGCAGTACACCATTGAGTGGGATGATCACGACCCAACAGGAAGAGTTGTTGACTACTATAACCTTGCTCTCGACAAAGTTCCTTCAGCCGATCAGATTGGCGTTGGATCAAAAGTTCTATTTCATCAGGGGGGGTAAGTCGCTGAGGTTGTTTTTTTGGCAAAATATACGAGTTTAGGTTTCGTTGATTATAATATTGCAAACGCATAAAGCTTTTGATTGGAGCGAAATGTGATAGCAGTAAAACAGTTTTCCTATATCTGACAAATGTGTCTGTCTTTTCAATTCGTTTTCATTATGTCTGAGAACTCAGCTCTCACTACAACTGCGTGACGGGCTTGCTTTTGTGTAAAACTCATCGATCAATACATACGTTTTTAGGGACATAACGAAAAACAACTGGCAGATATAAGCAAGGTTTCCATCTAATGCTGCCACTGCAAGCGTTTTCATTCAAGGTTAGTTCATGACCTCAGGTGGCGTACGGTATGACAAACTGAGGTCGTGGCCTCTCCTGTTACTCGGGTCCAACCCATCTAAAAACAGAACGTGATGACTTCCTTCCCGGTTCACTTGTTTGATGCTGGCCTTCGGTTGGTTTCAGGGTATGGCATTAAATGTGAGAGACATGAGATTCGCTCTCCCACCTTTGTTGCCATAGGTGTACGGGAGTGCCTATTTTAAGGGATACAAAATTTTTTTGTCCAAATTTTCGCTTGTTTTCCCCAAATATTGTATAAACAGCAAGTCTCAATGTTGAGACTAAAACTTACTACTGTGAAACAATCAAGGCGTCTGCATGCCAAATTACCGGTAGCCAATATCTGTAACAAATCAGTTTAAACGTGAGTCGCATAAAATTAAATTTCAACGCCAGTTTCAGCTTCATTACCTGTTCAGCTTCGTTTTCAGCTTCATTACCTCACTTGACTTCTTCATTGTTATCCGAATCATGTATGTATGGTGATCCCTTCTCTCTTTTGTAAATATTAGAATTACATACAATATTATCTTTGTCCTCTTGTAAATTGAAAGATTTGTGCTTCCTCACAATGTACAAAAACTCAATTTCCTATACACTGGATCATCTACTACAATTGTTTCAACATTTTCAGCACCTGCATGCACTCTTCTAAGATAGATGATCTCGTTTGTAATTAGAGGCAATCGTTTTATTGCACAATATCAAGGACGTACGCAAGGGGGGTTGGGGTTAAAACCCCCCTTGAACGTGATCTTTTACAAAAACTATTTTACCTGCGCAAAGGAGATTCATTGTTTTCGCATACTTTTTGTTTGTTAATTTGTCGACTTAATGCAATACCACGGAATATATTTACATGCAAATTTCAAGTAACATTGTAACTGGGCCAAAAAGTAGTAATTAGGTTTTGGTTGGAATATGGGTTATCGTCTGCGTCCAGAAACCATCTCGCCACTTTTTGCAGACCCTTCGTCCACTGCCAGTATATAAGATTGTGTTCCGCGATAGTACACTTTGTCCGAAACAATTGTCTTTATTTTGTCTCGCTGAGCAGCGCAAGCGCTGACCACATTGGCTACATTACTAGTTTCTGCATCATGATAGAACTGTTACACGAGCTCAAAAACAACAGTTTTTAACATAGAAGCATTCAGGCATGTGACAATGTCTCAGCAAGGAAAAGGGAAAACTAAAAGTTTGCTGCACTTCTATTCATAACAAAAAATCGAAAGTTTTCTTGCGTACTTTATGAGCATTCTCAATTCTTGTGCAGTTTAGCAAGATTCGATCTTGCAAACCGGGGTGTGCGCCAGCCAGTCCAGCCGCACACTATCTATGTTCGACTGCTCGTATTCGACAAGACATTAGCGCAGCCTCATTTTGTGGTTGTAAATTGCTCGGACGCAGTGATGAGTGTGTTTTAATCTCTTGTTTTAACGCGCAGCCCGATATTTTTGCAGTTATGAACTGCTGTATCGCAGCGTTGAGTTTATTTTCTTCCGATATCCTAAATTGGAGCGCTGATAATTTATATTCAGTGCAATGACACATAAGTTAAGGGGAGTGCATGTAGAAGAATATGCTTATTATGTCAACAAACGTCGCCAAAATGTTGTTTTGGAAGCATGAACATGACGTCAAAATGTGACGTCACAAACAGCGCACACCAAATGCAAATGACCACCATATGCCGCTGAATGAAACCCCCATGAAAATTTTTTGCGTGCGCCACTGACAATATACATCTCACTTTAGTTCTGTGACATCTTTTTCTGGTATTTTTCATCGTGACTAATACAAACACAAAAATTTATTGATGTATGCCTGAAGTAACACCATTTGATGTTTTCAAAAGTTGCGGCTAGTTGAACCACTAAATGTTTCTCATTTTAAAATGTTTCTAGCTCTATCCAAATTTGAATGAAGCTGTTTAAATTAGCCCAAATTTGATTTAGGCTGTTGGAATTTACCCAAATGTTTAAATTTATTTATTTGTTTATTTGCGTGTTTGATTCAGGCTCATGGTCCATATCTCAAAGGTAATCGAATAACACACGAAGCAAAAATGTTTAGTACTCATAACACATAAAAAAGTAAGTGGTAGGTGGAGTAGCGAGTAGGTAATATACAATATACACAAATCTGAATGAACCTCTTCTAATTTACCCAGATGTTTCTGATTGTACCCAAATTTCAGTAAAGTTGTTGTATATTGCCCAAATTGGAATAAAACTATTTTAATTTGCCCAAATTTGATTTAAGCTTTCTAACTGTCTCCAAATTTGAATAAAGCTTTTCTAATTTCCCAAGATTTGATTGAGGCTGTTGGAATTTATCCAAATGATTCCAGTTTACTCAAACGTAAACGGGGCTGTCTTTTTTGGCCGAATAATTGCCACTGCATCCCTATGTCCTACGCTTATGCGTGTTGCAGTCATCACACGCGCAGAAGTATTTGACCGACAACAAATACACGAAGGGGCGTAACTAGATGTTTGAACGATGGTGGGAAAACATAGTCTAATAGGGCTCACTGGCCACCGTATGGGGCCCATGGGGCCCACTAGCCAACACTCAAAAAAAGAGTTGAGAAATGATAATAATGAATCCGGATGTAGATGTCCATACTAATACCTGAAATCACTGGAAAACACTCTGAAAAACGCAAAAAAGCAATAACCCGCTGACAACCAAAAGAATACAAAATACCGAAATACAAGCTAAGTGGGGGACCTGTTTTTACAATTAGCTTGTCAGGGTGGGCGGTACCCACCACTGCCTCCTATCAGTTGTTACACCACTGGATAAATGGTTCTCATTTTGGTCATAGTCGGCAACTTGCGCATTTAAAAGCTCGTTTTTATTAAAGATTCCCACGTAAGAACTGCATCCTAGCGCAATATGCTTACGGTAAAGTCGTGCTTTGCAACAGTCACTGTGCGTCCGACAGCACACCGCTTTCGGCATGCTGGTAGGAAGTGTATCATATTTTGGGCCATATCTTAGAACTGTGTTTCTCAAACTTTTTTATTCCATCGCCTCCTTTTCACTCTCGACACCTCGTTTTCGCACCCCAAGCCTGATAATGCAAATACAACGCAGTCAATTAAAGAATTTTATTTAAAGAACGTATTAAATAGCTCAACCAAGACATTAAACAGCTGAACTAACCAATTGTATTACTACGCTAATATTACGTTCAGAATTCTTGTGAAAATACCTCAAAATCCAGGGCTACGGAGCCGGAGCTGGGCATTTTACCCGGAGCCGGAGTTCAAAATAAAAATCAGAAGGAGCCGGATCTCAGTTTAAAATTTAGGAACGGATCTGGAGCTGTGGCCATTTGAAAGATAGCTCCTGCTCCGTGTTCCTTCCTAGATACTAACGGTTTTGCCAAATAGACTTATGTGTGCGTTTTATATCACACTAAACGCGATTGTTGCGAGTTACCTACGACACCACACTGCGGATCTGCAAGCCTTTGATGTTTCTTGGTTTAATAATCGACAAAGCCGTGACATCGCAGCTGGCAGGCGTGGTGTTATTGGTTGAAAAATGGTTCTCAAACACTGTTTTAAGAGCCGCATGCAGCTCCAAAGCATCCTTTATGCGACTTTTCGCAATCTTTCTGTAACAGATTATATTTTAATAAGAGCTGATGACGCCTACTTCGTAGGCGAAATATATACTCTGTAAGAGCTTGGTGTCTGATTCTTTGCTGGGAAAGGATTCCTTTCGTTAGGCAATGTCTTTCAGTAACACCTCTAATATTTTGTGTAGCAGACTTCGTTAGTGCAATAAAACAAAACGTGTCAAATGACTTGTGGAAAATTTTGTTAGTGCGGCCCTCTAACAAAATTGTAGGTCTGGATTTGGCTTCCTTCAGCGAAATGGTTGTGAACCACTGTTGTAGAAGTAAAAAAAGACGCAACTACCACAGCATCTTACTTTCTAGTCAGAATGATCAAACCGGGTCTGTAGTAGTGTAGCGATCTAAAAAGAATTGAGCTATAATGAATTGGTATATAATAAAATATCCAAAGCTTTTGTAGCTGTGTAGTCATGCTGTTAGCAGAGAGTATGGTTAAGATACGATACCATTGCAGATTTAAGCGTAAAATGCACGGCGCGCCATTGTAAAGTAGAAATTTTTATTAGAAACCGTTAGGCTTACTAGCAATATGGTTTCCCGGATTATTGGCAAAGTTCACTGGGAAACATTACGTTTACAAGCAGTAGCGTAACATGAAAGTTATAAATGATTGGTAGCGTAGCAAACTAGCATTGCTATGCATAGCAGTATCAGGAGGGTATAAAAACACATTGTACACAAATGTGGACTTTTCTTGAAGTTTTCATCTGTGGAAAAAATCTGTTTTCAGCACGGTAACCATCAGTCTTATTTTCTCCTAAGCTTTGTGTGTTAAATTGTGCTTTACGTTCGATTCCTCACTGCTTATCTGGAGTGTAAAAGATAAGAAATCAGAAGTTTTCAGCGATTTTTGAAAAGTCAAATGTGAGTTTCTTTTCATAATATATCTATGAACAAAGGGCTTTTAAACACATCTTCGCATTTGTGTTAATGCAAATGTGTGCGTGTTTGAAAGAACACATGAGAGTCGACTTTTGCGCCCTTTACATGGTTTGCCTGGTCAGCGCTGTTAGCTGGAATCGCCAAGGCTGCAATAGGCAAAGCATGCAACGAGTGCAAAACACTTGGTTAATTGGAACTGGTCTGCTTTTAAATGCTCTGACATAAATGTAGTTGTCCAAACAGCTATTTTTTTATTCTGGTGGTAAGAAATAACAAAACGTCCTCAGGTATTGACAGCAAAACCAGCGATTGCCTTTCCAGAAATTGTTTATATCACCGTTATCTTGAGTTACGATTCTGCTAGTGACTGTTCTCTGAATCGTTTGAATCTGTGATGGTTGTTTTTCGCTGATTTCCTCATGGTAACAGCGCTGCTTGTGAAAAACTACCAGGTTAAATTACTCAAAATGGTTTGGTGTATTCTCTTAGTTTTGTGCACTTGATTTAATTCATTTTCTATTCAACTTGAGGCACACCAAGTCAACAAAACATTAATGTGTGAATACGACCAGAATCCGGAGCCACGAAAAAAGAGAGCTCCGAAGTCAGAGCCACACTCATGAAAACCAACAGCTCCGGAGTCGGAGATGTGTCATCTTTATGATGACTCCGAAGCCCTGAATAATCCACGCTGTAACCGGGCACATAAACGATCCAGAGTAAAAATTTAACAGATAAATTGCTGCAGCAACAACCTCCAAAGATTATATCATAGTAAAACAAAATTTGCCAGAAACTAACAAGTCATAATATTAGGCTACTGAAGTTAACTCACTGATCGATTATTGGTTGAGCATTTTCGCCCCCTTTATGTTGTTTCGCCCCCCTGTTGCCCCCTTTGCTTTTATCGCCCCCTTGCCATTCAAAATCGCCCCAAGGGGGCGATTCCGCCCACTTTGAGAAACACTGTCTTAGTACAATGGTCAAAAAATTTGGAGAGTCTGGCATAAGCACGAGATCATCTATGTCCAACCGAAATACATTGCTGGGCCAATAGACAAGTTCCTCTCCAATGAGCGCCGCACGTTGAATGACTTGCGTTGTTCTCAGCAAACTAAAATTTGCTCAAGCTACTGAAAGCATTCGAATCCTAAAGCAATGATAGCGACTTTTTGGCACATCTAATTACTCCCTAACTGTGATGTCATAGGCGAATTTAAAGTGCCAGTGGATGTGGAACCACAAAATTGTGCTCAATTTAATGTAAATGGCACAAAATATGTAGAAATCAGGAAAGTAGAAATGAGTTTGCACCTCAGTCGACGCATGGAAATCTGCCATCAGTATGCAATGCAGACGCGATAGAGTGGCACTGAGGCACACTGCATATCAAAAACGTCAAATTTAATCAAAATTATCAACCTAAGGACTGGTTGTCATCAGTGGTGTAACTAGAGGTGTGAGCCAAGGGGGGCAAAGCTTAGCTGAAGGGGGCCCACTAGCCAAAACTCAGAAAAAGGTTAAGAAATAATAGTGAATCTCTGGATGTCGTAGATGTCCATACTAGATAAAAAAACGAAAACACCTCGAAAAACGCAAAAAAGTAACAAGAATACTAAATATCAAAATGTCAACTAAAGGGGGCCCAGTTTTTACATTTAGCTTGCCTGGAGGGGAGTGGCTCGCCCCCTTTCTCCCCAGCCTGTTACGCCACTGGTTGTCATTATATTGTACATACACAACAACGAAACCTTCAACTGGGCCGCACAAGACCTTCAGCTGAGCCGCAAGCAGCCCGGTGGGTGCAGGTTGGACGTAGCTGCGCTAGATGTTACAGTTTCGATCCAGGTTGTTCAAGGTCCACTTGAGGGTCGTCACCAGAGGGACCGATGGCGATGGTGTCAGGTATGGTCGCATAGAATTGGTTGCCACGCACCCACGCTTGATGTTTAGTGTAGGCTAAAAACTGCGGTTTTGAAGGAATTTCCGATTAAGGTTCTATAAAAATTCTGGAGATTTTGGTGATGAAAACTAGTGATGTTTTTTGTATTTATTCCCGGAAAATGTCGGTAAAGTATGGGCAAACAATTGCCCTCTTTTTTCTTGCAGGCCTACATATTTTGTATCACTGCAAAGACTTAACTTACGTTTATGAATATGTCCCATCTATTTTATGGTTTACCACCTCTACCCCATCATCAAAAGTCAAGCGACTGCTGTACTTACTCAGACCCTAAGCACGGGTAAACTACAGACAAGGTATTATAGCCGACAGCAGAAGTCATCAAACTTATATCAAAAAGAAGACATCCTGTGTACGTAATGGACAAGCAATTTCGTATTTTTACTGCGTGTGCGTTCTTAAAGTTCTTCCTGTGCATTGTAAACCAGTTTCAAAATTTATTTTAAAGTAAAGACGTTTTACTGAGGTTTTTAACAGTTGTAAATAAAAAACGTTCTTTCTGGAATTAAAAAGCTGTTGTTTGCAAATGTAAAAACGGTCGCCACCAATGCACACCTTGCTGGAAACGGGTTCCGACCGGTTTTATCACGGCAATGTACAATCTACAACTGTAGATTTGTTTGCCTTGACTGGTGTAGCAAGGTACTGTACGGCGCAAAAATGTCAGTAGTTACTGGATTACAATAAAAGCAAAAGTGAATCAATTCTGCAAGACTTTATTTCATTAGTGCTAGCCCTTGGCAATTCATAAACAAACTTGCTTAGCACTTCTATTGGTAAGCCTAGGTCCTGGGCGGGATATCACGTGTACAAAAGAACTTCTTGCTCAAAATGCCATCCATCTACATTCTAGCTGCTTTGAAGTTTCTTTGTTGCAAACATAGATTGTAGCTTCTGAGGTTGCAACCTGCAATATTTTTTCTGTAGGAAAAATCGAATCCGTATAAATCAGCGTCCATAAAAACTGTAGCGTCGCTTGGTGGAAAATCGATTGCTACAATGCTCAGACTCTTTCCCAAAAACGGCCACCTGTCTTTATTGAAAGTTCCCAATAGATCGAATCAATGCACTTTCAAAAAATTTGTTATCCCTTTTTTGGAAAGGTCCATAGTGTTTACACTTTTAGCAAAATTTTTCACAGGCTTATCCGAACTAATAACTTCATGCTCAAGCTGACGATAGTACAGGATAAAAAAAACAATTCGACTTAACCAAGGTTTGACGCGATCGCTCGCTTTCTGCACATTTAATCAAAGGCGGTGTCTTAACCAGCACTCGATTGTTCTTGAAAAATACCGTGATTGCAAAACCCTTAAAATCTGTAAAAAACGCATTGTTTAAATTTTGACTTATCACTGTCAGGATGTATTTATCTGATAAACGTGCGCTAGCAATGATACACTGTGCGTTTGTACCACTTAACCTTTTTCTTCGGGCTTGCTTCATTAGTATCACTGTCACTTGCATGGGCGCAATTTGGTGGGGGACATGGGGGACGTGTTCCCCCATTTTTTCAGACGGGGGGACATAATATGCCATGTCCCCCCACTTTTTTATCTTTAAGTTTTGTATTTGGTGAGGTTTCAAAAATAAAAGTGATGTTTGTCGCGTTTTGTGTGATGAGCTTTTCATGTTAGATGGTAGGCCACACATAGCCATGTTGATGTTGAAACAGAAGTTTGGTGTGGTATCACTGATTCTGTTAGTTTATAAATTTTTAGCTTCGATAAAATAATTTTTAGCATGTTTCAAGTTTCTAGAGACCGTGAAAGATGTTTAATGCTTCTGTCCGACATTTTACCCTGTGTGGTATACTGTTAGAAAGGTTATTTCCTTTTGAGAGTATTGCAGCTGCACATATGAGAGACCACAATACAGCCATGATTTGTTTCGTGCAGAAATGTAACTGGCTTTGCTGTAACGTTGGCTGTCACGTATTCAGGAACAGACAGCGTATCATTTAATGATGCTAGTGCAGGGTGGTCCAAGACTGCAAGCATGAAGGGCCGCATTACGGTTTGAGGATAAATTTGCCGGCCGCAAAAAGAGGAACTCCATTGGAGTTAAAAGACTCGTTTGCTGTTCTAACAGACCTAATTTTTGCTGCACACCTAACGCAATTTTCGATTCTAGAGTATTTTTTAAGTTTTCTGTTTGTTTGCGACTCAAAATAGATACTTTCTGCTAGAAGAAAGATACACAACACACCAACAAATTAACAATACATATTTTTTCGTGGTTTTGGTTATGAAGTCAATGTCCAATTTAATTTCTGTAGTCAGTAGACGCAAGCATGCATGTAGATTTCATCAACCATTCTGTTTCGTGTCGCTTTTCAACTGCTTTATAACTGAGAAAGCCCTTTCGCAAAATACAAACATGGGGAGCACATCTTCAATGGAAAGTCTCTTAAGCGGGGGCAATTGCCCGGTTGCCCCGCACTGGTTGCGGGCCTGGTTACCCTTCAATTTTTTCAAAATTGCTTCTCTAGAAGTTCCGTGGCATTTCCCGTATGTTTTTTCGTATTTGGTGCTGTAATCCAAGTGCGAAACATTTGCTTTACAGATATATCACACCTAGTTTTGTTGCACATACGTTTCGTGTTGAAGGTGAAACTTGGTACTTTTTTGCCAGTTCACCGTTGTGCATTTTGATTTAATCTCAAATATATTTTTGTGTCGTTATGCAAGCAGAACTCTTAGAATGAAACTTTTGACATGGTGCAGAGCAGAGTTGGATCAATTACAAATGTAATTGTAATTGAATGTAATTAATTACATATTTTCATGTAATTGTAATTATAATTGTAATTGAGATTTTTTGTTTTTGCGTAATTGTAATTATAATTGTAATTTATAAAAAATTTGACCAAATTACATGTAGGCCTACTCTCAACAATTTCACAGAGTTCGAAGAAGCCCTTGAACTAAATCACTGTTACACTTGCTGTGGGACACGCTGTAGATTTTATTGCAAGATAGATGCATACTGCACAGAATTTTTCAAGTGCACAGCACAATCGCATGCACCAGGG
>Ga0210059_1002890_pt1 | contig 27179 bp, 14 predicted proteins | sample Ectturendosymbi2_FD_188042 | JGI IMG/M metagenome (GOLD analysis project Ga0210059, IMG submission 188042) | Ecteinascidia turbinata endosymbiont from Florida, USA - Sample 2 (SPAdes) (version 2) | ecosystem: Host-associated > Tunicates > Ascidians > Unclassified | place: Key West, Florida... | reverse complement strand
ATTTCCCTTAGAGATTGCTTGCTGAAGCTCTATACCAAGATCTCCAAACTTTTTTGTCCGACGGCCACATAAACTATTGCACAACAGTCCAAGGGCCGGACATCTTACGTAATGTGATTGTTTAGGGATAAGGCAATTTAAGGCAATCGTGATCTAAGGCAATTGTAGAACCAAAGTCGGCACAACAAAAGATAGATTTTTGAGGGGACACTACACATACAAGGGGCACACTTTTCCAGACAAAGGGTGGGTACCGGTGTCGGGGATGAAAGTACGGTGTCTCGAAAGGTTGTCCAGTCACTCCGCCTTCCATTGGTGATCCGCCCAGTGCGCCGCACGTATGTTGTTGTTGTCAGATGAAATGAAAAAATGGGTTGTTCTGCGGCGAGAACAAATGGGCGTCTCGATTTCAGACGCCGTGCATTCGCACCCAGTGGAAAGGTGAGTGCTGAGTGGAGATGGTGTCCAGGCTCCGTGGCACGGCATGCTAGAGAGTGTAGCTCCTTGCAACGAAGCTCAGCAGGTTGGATGCTTGCGAGAATAGGAAAGTTGTCCACTGGTGTGGGACGTAGGCATCCAGTCAGAATTCGCAAGGCGTCGTTAATGGCAGGGTCAATGAGGCGGGTATGAGCACTGTGGCATCATACAGGAAAGCAGTACTCTGGCGTTGAATGGACCAGGCAAGGGTTGCTATTGTTGTCTTTGATGAAGCCAAACAAAACATCACACGGGAATCGTCTTACTGATGAACACCTTCACTCAATCCTGAGCAGGGTCGTAGCGAGGGGGCAAGGGGCATAATGTCCCGGTCGCCGAATCACTGGGGGGCGCCAAAAATTCTCAACAATGTTACTGTTACTTTCTACAGTACGGTAAATTTATTCCCAAAAGACTTTAGGTTCGAACATGGGGGCGACAAACTTGTTTTTTTGCCCCGGGCGCCATCCAACCTCGGTCAGCCCCTGATCTTGAGGATTTTACTTAGCTCAGATCATGACCCCAAACATCGATGAACTTATATACAAGATGAGACACCAAGTATCTAGGTCAGACAAGTGAGCATTAGCGAGCAGCAGACAGAGCTTTAACGTATTTTCACAGGACATTTTTTTTCCTTTGATAGACATCATTTTTGGTTGTTTTCCTGTGGCCTTTCATCAGTTGAATGAAATAGACTGGAAGAGTTGCAGATAGACTCTGAAAGAGGCGTAAGCATATAATAATGCACTATCAGTTTGTAATGCATGGAGTTAATTTTTTGAATTTATCTTGCTACAAACTCGGGACATGTTTGATTGTTGAAGAAAACATGATTCTACTGTTTGACAGTTGCAAAACATGTTCATTTGAAATTACTGTGAGCCACAAGAAAATATATTGCACATTAAGTCTGTATTGCCTCCAGTTTCATTTTGCATTTACCTTGCTAACTTGGGACATATTTAATTTTTGAAGTTGTTGCAGTTTGCCTGTTAAAAAACGTTTTCACCTGAAATTATTGACTGAGCAAAAGAAAATATTGCAACTGATTTTATGTGTTTCACTTAGTTAATTTATTGGTTAATGACAGCGCAATAAGGCTGTGTGAGGCCCAGGTTCAATATGTGCAATTATTTCATGTTTTCAATAAGCACTGAACCAGTCCGGCCCTCGGCTTGAACTCAATTTTTTTATATTTTGGCCCACTGTCAATTTGAGTTTGACATTGACACCTCTGCACTGGAGGAAAATAGAGTTGTTGCTACCTTAGGTATTTCAGCTCTTGCTGCAACCTGCAGCTCATGATCTCAAAAAATCTTAGTTAAATAGCAAATGTGGCCCTACATTTCCCCATCTTGTCCCCAGGGTTGCCAGATGAAAATTTAAACAAAATCCCAAACAATGCTAAAAAGAGGCCAGAGGAAGGCAAAACCGAATGTTTAAAAGGCCAGAAAAAAACCAAACTGTATTTGGGGTTTTGTCATTCCTTTGTCACTAAAAACATTAACATTACAAGAATCTAAATTTTTTTTCTTCGAATATCTGATTAAATCTTTCTTGGCATTGTACTGGAACTCCTTACTGATGCTTCCCTGACTTTTTATGGTTTGTGAGATTGCACACTGTGGGTATAATAGTGCTACCGTTGCATACTGCTCCATCGGCACTTTCTGCACCCATACGAAAGTCATCTCCCTTTCGCTCTATGTTTACGACCAGAATCATTATCGCCCTTCCACTTCTCAACGTCATTGTCACATTTGAATCGTGGAGACGCACTGTCTGCAAGCGTTGAGCTTGTTTAGTGCCTACAGCACAATACACACTACACAATGCAGTGAGTGCACGCATTTCCAGTAATTACGCAAAATATTACTAATATCAGAACGCGGGGTCGGTCTAATATATATAGCATTACCACAAAAAATTTGCAAATTTGTTGTCGCAAAAAATGGAATAGTTATGTTTTCCTTCACAGCAACTTATTTCATCGAAAAAAGGCCAAAAAAGAGCCAAAAGGCCAAAATAATTTTTTAAGGCCAACCAACTTGAGAAGAAGCCAAAAAAGGCCAAAAAGCCAACTAAAACATTTTAAGCCAACCAACTTGGAACGAGGCCAAATTTCTGAAATTTGGCTTAAAAAGACCAATCTAGCAACCCTGCTTGTGCCTGAATACCAGCTGGGTTATTTAGATGATGACTGGAGGTTATTTCGACAGTTTAAAGATGTGTCCTTGGCCAAAAAATTTATCTCTCAATTCAGGCATTCTCTTTGCAATGTCAAAAACGGCTTCGATAGCTCGTATTTTGGAATATTCTCTGATAGTATGACCAAGCTTACGGATTTGCCGCACTCTTCCACATCAGTATAAATGATATTTTCACTTGTTAATCATGTTAAAACAAAAATAAAATCGCTATAAACAGACTCTGTTAAGGAAATGTTGTTGGCTAAGCAAGGTTTATCGTTTTCTGACGCAAAGGTCAACACTGTCGACATGTCAGAAGTGATGGAGAAACGATCAGATAATGTTTCAAAATGTCAAACACCCCCAAAATGTCTTGGGGTTGTATTAGCTTTCGAGGTGCTAGATCACTTGCCATGTTACAGAGATGGCAAGCGCGGACGACGAACGTGTGGAAATGAAGCAAAAAGCTGTGAGAGGAAATGGAAGTGGTGCTTCGGTTTGAGGGATATTTTTCAAAATATTTGGCTCACTTTCATTCCGCAAAAAAGTGATGAAGCTTTTTGACGAAAAAGGCTTTCAAGTTCTTGAGTGGCCCGAAAATTTAACCGGCTAAAATACCATTGAACATTTGGGAAGCATCATCAAAAATCTATAACAAAAGGATTGTACTACCTTAACCATGAAAAGGAAATTTTTAATGTACGGTATTGTGATAAAGAAACTGCTCAGAACTGCTAAAAATTTCCGGAATCCATGCTGTAATGAGTCAAGCAGTTGCTAAAGAACATAGGCTACCATATCTTGTATTAAAACAGCTCTTGCTGGATTGAAGTTCTACCAGTGTCAGATTAAGGTAGCGTTTATAGAGCGCGGGCCCTAAGTTAAAAAAACACCTCAACAACTGCTAAATCAAAACGTCTGTGGGCAAGGCATCCGTGTTTCTAGCTTTACTCTCTGCATGATCTCTCCAGTTCACATCGTGACATGATAGTCTGAGTGTATCGTGCTGACCGCCAGTGTTGCTAGATGGTTGCAACCTAAACTGCTACACTGTGTCACAAAAAGCTGCCAGATTCCACTCAAAGTCTTGTCACAAATTTTCAGCTAAAATCTGCTAAAAGCAGTTAAATTCTGTTAAAAAATATGCTATTTTAATGATGATTAAAAGATACCTATGAAATTATACAGTATATTAGTTTTTCGTCTTGCGCTTGCTCCCAATGAGCAAGGGCTGAAAATGACGGTCTTGGCCACCACAATTTTCGGCCCACAATTTTCTTTCATCCAACATTTTGAGGAACGTAATTGCAGCTTACCTCGTATTTTGTATGACACACAGTTCTTGACGATCTCTTTCAAATGATTGCATGTTTACAGCAGCACAATGCTCAGCAATAAACAATCTGAGCATAGCTTCAGCCCTACAACTTTCTAAGTCTGGTCTTTGTTACTCAAAACTTTGTGTTACATTAGGGAACATTCAAAAAGTTCTTTAATCTTATCTGAGTGCTTTTGCTACCAGTTATGCGTTTCAAGCTCACAATGTTTCGCTATGCCAACTTGGCAAAAAGCTTGCCAACTTGGCAAAAAGCTTTTCTTGAATCAGCAGAATAGGCACTGACAGGGGCGTAACGAGGTTAAATGGCGCCCGGGACAAGAAGCAAGTTTGGCGCCCCAATGTTCGAACCTGAGATCTTTCGGAAGCACATTCACTGTATTGAAGAAAGTACTTGTGAGTTGTCACAATGTTGGGACTTTTCGGTGCTTCCCGCAGTTATTTCGCCCTCCAATAGTAACTCGGCGCCCGGGGAATTATGCCCCCCTCGTTACGCCCCTGGGCACTGAGCCATGTTCTGAATCTTGCAACCATATATGTCAAAACTTTTGGTAGTTTTGGTTTGCCAGGAAGTTTTTTTTACCAGACATTACTACTTACTAGCGTAACTGAACCACTTGGAAATATCACATGTGTCGTGGGATAAAAAGACATTACTACTTACCACTACCAGACATTACTACTTACTAGCGTAACGAAACCACTTGGAAATATCACATGTGTTGTTGGATAAAAACATATTCTACCAATGTTGTCTTTTAACCTAACGCGCTCACTAAGCACACAAGCAAATCATTTAGGCTTCACCAAGCCATCTAATTACGTGTTACTATGATCCAATCATACGCTTGAAGCAGCTTCGTTGCATCATAATCAAAATTCCTAATAATTGCACTTGCAGGCAGCTGATTGTGCATTGTCCTGGCGTTACCTAATTAAGAACGTCATGAAAAAGAATTATATTTTTTGATGAAGAAGGTTTAGAAGTTTTCATCTTGAAAAAGTGTTGAAACAGATGTCTAATCAGGAATTTTACCTGCTAAACCTGCCAAATGGTTGGTAAAATCCTGCTAGAAAATCAGCTGAATGCTAGATTGAAAATTTTACAGCTAACAGTGAGAAAATCCTAGACTTAGCAGCATTTCAGCTAAAATGGCAACACTGCTGACCGCAATCTCATGTCTTTTGTTACGGACTGTGCACATAAAATCAAACAAGAAATTCTGGGTACAAAGAGCGCTCAATTGAAAATCTTCGTTTACTACTTACGGCAAACTTAGCAAACTACTGACTTCCTAGACTGAAAAAAATCTATTTAATGTAATAAATAAGATTTATTACAGAAGACCGCGGGGCCCCAAAAGCGCGGGGCCTGTAGCAATTGCTACATTTGCCACTATTGTTAATCCGGCTCTGAGTTCTGCTAAATGGAAAAAACAATATTGTACATGCTTCTTGCAATGAGTCAAATTTGCGCAATGTAGCACGTCATATACTGGTGAGAATTGATGCAAACCTTGTCTTAATTTCTAAGACAGACGTTATTGAATACAGTATGGCGAAAAGACAGCAAAATGTTAGCAACACAAATTAAGTGCACCATTTTCGTAAAACTGCGTGGCGGCTTTTTTGCAGAGAATGCTGTGACAAGTAACTCGTGATGCTTTTTTCTGTCCGACAGTGGATCAAATTGCAGTAATCTCACCTAGAACACCGAATATGGTGTTTGGAAGCCAGGACAGGTAATCTTGTAAAGAAATGATGAACGGAGCGACGATGCCACCAATGTGGGAAAACAAAGACCCGTTTCCAAGGCTGTTGCTTCTAAAAGGGAGTTCTATTTCAATTCACGCTTTAATTCATACAAATCACGGCATGAGTTTAAAAATACAGCATTACCTCACAACAGTGGGATACAACTCTGACGTGAAATTGTATATTATGGCATAGGAACCAGAGATACCGAATTTCCCAGTGAACGCAAACACCACTCCAGTGGTTATCAAACCTGAAAAAGCAAATCTTCTTGTTTGTGTTTGCAATAGTTTTAATAGTTGGCAAAATTTTGTCTTGTATTTGTCCTGCTGCGTGCCTTCGGGACGCGAATCCACAAGGGTAAGAACGCCAAGTTCACACGTGGTCGCAGCAAGCAACAATAGAGATCGCCCTATCGACCGAGCCCTCGCCTAACACCTACTGATGCCAGTTTGCTCTTTTATGCGCTACGAGTACGGAGACCATGTGGCGTCTATCACAGTTCGAAGAACGTTTTCCTATATGCTCTGTCAGTGAGTGTATACGTTGCAACACATGCAATCACATTAACGTCTTTCCGTTGTAGCCTACTGTACTTAGTCATGTTTTTCACAGCGTATAGCAGATTTCCATTGCGAGAACTGCACTGCTAAACCGACTACATTGTAGGTTAAAGTTTCTGTCAGGATCATCGTTGCCTCAACATATATTTCCGGTTTAAAGTGCTGTTTTCTCCGTGCCACCCATATCTGGGAAATTCATGAAAAAACACACAGAGACTGTAAACAAATATGAATAAAGAAGTGAACGTTAATAAACAAGCTGTACTCTGCTAAGTTAACATTTTTCCCATAGCTTGCTTTGATTAGCCTACACGATATTTGTCAAAGCAACTGGTAAGTAACTTGGGTCTGTACAGTCGCTTTCGGCAGAGTGAAATGAAAAAGAAGGGAGCTAGCGTTGGGAGCAACCATAGGTGTAGCTAGGTGGCCCTGCGGGCCATGCCCCCCAATTTTTAGAAAATATAGTCATTTTGTGCTTTGAGAGGCGGTATCCCAAACAAAATAATGTTATTCGCCTAAAATCAAATATTTTGGCTCCCCAAAGTTTTGGGTGGCTACGCTACTGAGAGCATCTATGGCCGGGGTGCAAATAGTAGGGTGTGCAAATTATATACAACGGTTTAAATCGGTATCGTGAGTATATTGCACTATAAAAACCAGACTTGTCCATGGGTTACTTTTTCTGTCCCATTCCATGGAAACGTGTGACTGCCCATCTCATGGTATTCCCGCGAAACTAGTAATAGAAAGTAACTTTTTTATATCATGAGCGTGTCTACGGTTTAGCTTCTGCAGAGCTGTAGTGAAAACGTTCCAAAATTTCCACTTAGGAGATAAAATTAAAAACGGGTTGCCCTTACTTAGTTGTCACCAAAAACAGGGCCCATCGACCTTACTTTTGGGCAGAACCGTCGCTAGAAAGTCGTCAATACGGGTCTTTACGTTCGTGCAGGGGCCTTGACATTCAAATTTGACAAAAATTCCACTAACTTATAGTGTTTCACATTTCAATTTAAGGGGCTTGGGGCTTTGTTTGTGGGGCTAAGCCCACCAAACACCCCCGTGGCGACGGGATTGGTTTCGGGACCCTTGCATCAGTCCTCCATGGCACTGAGCTTCTGCGTGTAACACTTACTGCGCTGTGACTGTGAACATATACAGTATAATAGCATTGAAATTCAGCAAATGTCTGCTGTGTGAATAAAATTACAAACGATGGGACTTAGGTCAAATTTAAATGCACTGACGCATCCAGTATTATGGGGCAAATCCAGTGAGAATCCCCTTTCCACGGACAAGCCTGATAATAACCTACCCACGTGGGGCTCAGTAGGTGTTATTCAAGCAAAAAGATAAAGGAACGTTGAGCTTACCAAGTGGGAGTCTAATTGTATTGTATAACGTCTTCACTCCCACACGCAACGTAGTAGACATATGCAGGCATAGCTCTAACAAGGAACGCGCAGCTACATGAAAAGAACACGGAGATAAATGTGTCGGTTCATGGGCGTTGGAAGGGGGGAAGGGGGGCCTTGGCCCGCCTGAAATTTGAATATTTCAGCAAAAAAGGTTGTTTTCTTAGTTTCAAGTGTGCAAAACTAAATTTCACTACTTTTCCCCTTAAAAAAATTTTGGAAAAATCCCCTCATGGAACCCCCCAGAAAAATCCTTCCGACGCCCATGTGTCGGTGTCCGCTTAAAATAGACCTGTTCATAATACACCACGTTCATAACAGACCCGTTCTGAACGTTTTCTGATATGAACGTGGTCCGTTATGAACGTGGTCTGTTATCAATTAGCCTGTTATGAGTGTTTTTTATGAGCGTGGTCTGTTTCGAGTTGTTTGTTATGAACAGGTCTGTTTGGAACACGGTCTGTTTTAACTTTCAAGTGGATTGTTAAGAGTTATGAGTGGTCTGTCTGGAACAGGTCTGTTTTGAAAGGGAACCAAACATGTGGTATTAGAGCGGGAGCCGGGAGGGTCCAAGTTAGCTGGAAAGGTAACCAACTTCTAATGGTGTCGCGTCATGTAGTATAGCTTCCTGTACAAGGAACTGGTGGTCTGTCGTGTCACACCTGGTGGCTGTGGTCATGGGGAGTACTTAACAATACCCCCAAAATTGAGCTAGATCAACTGGAAAGGTAACCACTTGAAACCTTTTGAAAAATGTCCAGCATAACCCCAAGAACCAGGGTTGCCAGATGCTTGTGAGATTTTATGTCACCGAATATGTAACCACGGCGAGGTTTGGATGAATTAAAACCCCCGAAACAAGTTTTAACCCCCTAAAATATAGAGGAAGCACTAGAACCAAGTTGCTTTTTCCAATGGTTCAGTGGTTTATTGTTTCATATGGCTCCCTTGGCTCAGTCAACAATTAAGCAGAAGCACTACAAGAAGCCGTTACACTAAGCAAACCAATCATTAGTGAACATTAGAGCAAATGAAAATGCAATGGCGCAATAGCTGTTCAGTGTAAACACAGAGGGGTGCTGTGTCATATAGGATTGGTGAGGGACCATGGTGGTCATCTAGTCAACCAACCCTGTTTTTCAGTTTTTGAGAAGTGTTGAAAAACAACACTTGGAAATGAAACAACCACAATTAGGAAAACAAACAAACACAGAACATGGTGAAGAAAATGATGAAAGCGCATGCCTATGTACACAGATGAGTGGATCAAATTTAATTGAAGGAATTAGGTGTGGTTAAGAATATGTTTAAACAAAACATGAAAAAAAAGTAAGAAAAAATAATTAATACAAAAGGTACAAAAGAAAAAACAAAGCTGAACAGAAAAAAACTATGGAGTGTGATTTCATGCCGAAAAGAATGGGATGTGCACAGGGAAGAAAAAATGCGAAAAGTAAATATACATACAAAATACACAAGCAAATATACATGAAAAATACACAGAATTACAAAATACTAGGATTCACAGAATTTTGTTTTGGATAAAGGTAATGTTGTAAAAGTTCATAATTGTGTGTCTTTTTCATGTAGGGGTGTTTCTTCAGTTTCCATTTAAAGGTAAACGTGAGCCCGTTTTCTGCCGAATCGTTTTCTTTTCAGTCGTTTAAGTTATTTTTAAAACCGTGTCTGAAATTGCATTACAGCGATATCGTCGCGGTTTGCAGAAAAAATTGAGGAACAGGGGAGATTACCACAACTTCCTCTTTGAACAGGAATTATATTGCCTGGTAATTTTTTTTCGGTTGTGATATAATAAACGCGTTTGAACGCAAAGGATCAGCATTCATTGTTTGGAGTGTTTAACGTCAAGCTTCTTACATGCCTAGTTGTGGCGTACAAAACTGCGACTTGTACTTTATCACTGTATCAGTGCAGGGATTGTTTTGCGAAGTTTATCATGGTTTGCCCAGATAGATAGATAGATAGATAGATTTATTTGGCGGTACTGAATTAATTGCGATTAATGTAATCGCTAAAACAGAAGAAAACGCCGGGGCACGGAAAAAACACAGAGGTTATCTAGTCAGGTGCCCCATAAATTACGTGAGATAGTCTTCTCATATTTTGCATCGCACAAATGTCAGATCTCTTTTTGCTTATGACTGAATCTCTAACATTGCGTAGCATGCTATTCAGACATCAAGGTGGAGTTAGTTGTGTAACGCGGATGGCATGGGCGTCGGAAGTATTTTTTCCAGGGGGAGGCCATTAGGGGATTTTTCCAAAATTTTTCTAGGGGGGAGTGGTGAAATTTGGCTTTGCACACTCGAAACTAAGAAAACAACCTTTTGTTGCTGTAATTTTCAAAATGTCCCCTCCTTCCGACGCCCATAGCGGTTGGCCGAGTTTTGAGCGATAATTCCAAAGCTAATACCGACAGAGTAATCCATTTAGTAAATTATGCAGTAGATGACATGCTCCGACCACGTACATCTTATTCTATGTTTATTGTTATTTGTAGCTTATACGTGCCATACAAAATTTATGGCAGGTTAGTAATGTGAACGTCTGCCTTGCAGGAGAATATTAAACTAGGGCTAGTTAATACCAGTTAGTCATAAACATGCGTATTTCTACCATTAACAGGCCCTGTGTGCAAGGTTTTAAGCAAAGCTTACTTCGATTAGTAGTAGGCGAAAGGTTATAAGTTTGCGCTGATGAAAAGGCACAGTGTTTGACCGGACTCAGATTTTTTTATTCTGCAACAGTGTTGTTAACAGTGTTGTTCCTGGGGTTATGCTGCACATTTTGCAAAAGGTTTCAAGTGGTGGTCTTCCGAGCTGATCTAGCTCAATTTTGGGGTGGCCATTTTGGGGGCGTCTGGTGGTGGTGTCCCACCATCTAAAACAGTGTTTCTCAAACGTTTTTGTTCAATCGCCCCCTTTTCACTCTCGACACATCGTCATCGCCCCCAAGCCTGATACAGCAAACACAAGGTGTTATTTTTAAAGAATTTTATTTAAAGAAATCGATACATATCATGGTCACCAGTTCAGTGTGATGGATGTGCCTGGCGGCCTTCACAAAGCTTCGAAATATTAGGATGTATTTTAGTGAGATACAGTCGTAGATCACCTCGTCTTTGAATCAACAAGCGGTTTCTTTGTTTTGAGAGCATTAAGGTCACAGCCGAAGTTAACTCAATGATCGTTAACCGTGGGCGTCAGCAGAAATTTTTCCAGAGGGGGCAACGTCGACATTTTGCTTATACTTTTCAGGTTGCTGACAGTGCATTGAAAAAGGACGTTCACAAAACGCTTTACCCTTTCTGCACCATGAAGAAAATGCTCAATTTCACAGTAATAGTCACAAAAAATGAACTTCGTTGGCAGCAAAAGTCAGGTATATTGGGATAAGTTGCACAGCAGACTATCTGGAGATTTTTCAAGCAGGTTACTTCTTTATAAAGAAGCAAATTGCAATGGTATTTAACGAAAGAAGCAATGCCGTGGTCTTTAACGAAAACCCAATTATTACTTCATTTTACCTAGCATGACTTGTCAGCGTCACTTGGAAACAAGAGCTGAAAACGTCTGAGATCTCGTTCAAAACAATCAATTTCCCTTTCAATTCTTTCACCGTGAAACCTCGTCATCACACATTAACCGGACAAGCGTTTAGTTTCACACTAACAATGGAATTTTCAAACTTGTGGAAGCATTGCTACAGATTCACTCATGCTTCTTTTCACACAATATAAAACTACGTGGCTTACCGCTATCAGCGCTCATTGTCTCGCTGCATTACCTGCGTCCAACATTCGCATGTGGCAAAACGCCCGCTACCGTAACTTGAAGTGAAACTTTGAAGATTTGCTGCCATTTTATTGTTACGCAATAAAGACCAACAGTAGAAAAATACGCTCGTAAGATTCCCAACCTGCCTCTGCAGGCAAAGGAGCGGACATGAGCGAATTGCAAGGTCGTCGCTGCATAACACCAGGACAGTGAAACTGCCTCTTGCGCAGTGTGGGTGACGTACAGGCAAATAAACTGTCATTGCAAGAATTAAATCAATTAATCCGAATTAAGTTGCTGAATTTAGGTTTTCAAAAATTGTGGTTCCTACTCTAATTTCCAGGAGGGCAAAGGCCTGTTTTGCCCCTCCTGCGGACGCCCATATTTGTCACAGCTCTATACCAAAAAAAATATCTCTAAGACGTTTAAAAACCTACTTTGATTTTTTCCAGCGTACTCATTCACAATTACACTTGCGATTAAGCCTATTCCAGCAAGCAGCAGCATCACCGTAAGGAGAAGTCGTCTTCCTATTCTGTCCATCAATGAAATGCAAACGATGTATGAGGCAATTTCGAACACTCCATCTGTATAACGAATAATAAGAGGGTTTGAAGTTTCATAGCATAAAAGATTTCCCATATCTGCCATTGCAGCAAACCCAGGGCAGAATTTACCAGAAATTCGGTCAACAAGTGCTATTCCATATTCTCATTCAGTGGCGTACGCAGAAAATTTCCGAGGGTGTGGCCAAGTTTCGTTACAATCGTGTGACGTCACAAATCAAGTTTAGGGGAAGTGCCGAAGGCACGACCATTCTAGGGGGTCCGGGGGCATGCCCCCTGGAAAATTTTGCAAAATTACACTTAAAAATTCGCATTTTGTGCATTCTGGAAGCACGTTTTAGACAATACTGTTTTTACATGTTTTTATTTTTAGGGTCTGAGGGGGTGGCCATGGCACAGTGGCCTCCCCCTCCGTACGCTAGTGTTCTCATTAAATGCTGTTTGGCATTGTGAAAATCTGTGTGAGTCAGTTACGTAGGGTTATCACGAGGGCAACCAATTTTTTGTCCTAAAAACTTAAAATATTGACTTTATAATTTACACATTTTGACTTTATTTTGACCTTTAAATTTTCTGCGTTTGCAACTGCAAAATAGAAGCACATTCATCCACTCTGTGCTTCGAAAAAAAAATGGTTATTTGACTTTGAGGGATGATATATTTATATGTACATTAATGACTACAGTAGAGTCAAACTTGAGAACATCATAAAGTTGAAACACTATATGTATTATGGATTGAGCATTTAACAAACCGAGTGCTGTAAGACCACGTTTCTTGCCTTAACCACGCATATCCTACAATCGTCCACTAGTGAGAAAAACAACATTATTACGTCAGAAATCGCAACAAACCCATTATTACTACAGAATTACAATAATACGTGCAAAAGTATATCAATATCTGTTGTTGTAGTTTCAACAAAATATCGATAAAGAGAAAAAAACTGTGTTGCAAGAAAAGTTTGACCCAAAGATAAATTTTGACCTAATGATAAATTTTGACTTTTTTTGACCTAATAACTTGGGAGCCCCTTGTGGTATGAGCGTGAAATTTGGTTTGTGGGCGTTTCATAAGCTTTAAAAAAAGCAGAAAATTTTTGACTTTATTGACTTTTGGTTGCCGTAGTTATCACTGTAAATATTAATATCTGGAGGAGACAGTTCGAAATGCGAGGATGACGAAAGGTCGTGTGTGTATCAAGTTTTGCTTTAGGAATTCTTTAAACATGTGCAACTGCTAACAGAAGTTGCGCGAACATGATTGCACAAATGGAATCGAGACATTTTTATTTTACGAAGCTGGTGTTAAACTACACTGAATGCACAAAGGTTGTTAGCCTAAGCTAGTTTAACCATAAAGAAGAGAGTAATCAGTAAAAGGGACAAGAAAAGATGAGTTTATACTGGATTTCCACAATAATGTATGTTTAATTTTTGCATAATGAATCCACGGCATAAGAAAGAGATAGCCTGCTTGAAGCTGATTTCAAAGCAATAAAAATTAAAAGAATTTCATGGTTAGTGGTATCGATGAAGTACAATACGCACGTAAATATTTGTCTTGAATCGAACCATAAATGTTGTTTTCTCTAGAGCAGGGATTCCCAATCTGGGGTAGATGTAGCCCTGGAGGTACATTTGCCTATCTGAAGGGGTCCATCTAAGGATATCAATAGAAGGGAACAAAGTATTTATATGCTATATATTTCCAAATATTTGTACACATATCAGTGAATATCATTTTCAAAAATCATTATGTGCTAATTGTTAAATATATCTAAAGTTTAGGGGTAAACGTACATTTGTCAAAAACCTGAAGGGGTACATGGTCAGAGAAAGGTTGGGAACCCATGCTCTAGGGTGAACAAAAACTACCATTAAGAATGCATTGCCCAAAATTAATTTCGTTTTCATTAGCTACAATATTACTTACTAAAAGCGTGCTTAAATTTACAACAGGATTATTGACATTACATGCGCTTCTACAAATTATGACAGAGTTTGTTGAATTAGACCACCGTGTCCGACCTAATATCGAGTCAGTTTTCATATTCCATACCTGTTCATTCTGTAAGACTTGTACCAAAGTAAAAATACATTTCAAAGGATAAATTGAAGTTGAAACGAGTTTTTTTTTTATTTAATTACGAGCATTCAGAACAAAAGTAAATGTTAGCGTTATAACTATCTGAAATCCGAAAGTAAATACTTTACATACTGAGTGTGTTGTTGAGAAAGAGGTCTCCTGCCAGTGCTCCCGCATTTAGCGAAATGCCATAGAATACAAGGCTGTTGACAAACCTGGAAAACTTGGAAGTTTTTCCACTGTTTTACTGTACACATCCACACATCAAACATGTTTCTACCTAAACATCCTTACCAGTTGAAAATAACTTTCAAAGTTACTAAACGAATTTCAGAGCCTTTGTAGAGATCGATAATGGAATATTTTCGTTCCTTCGTCAAGCGATCATCAGTCTGTGACAAACAGAAAAAATGCAAACGCGTGCATCCTTTCGAACCAGCTTTGGACGTTCTGGTGTAAACAAATAAATATGGGCAAAGAAGTTTTGTTGACAACCACAGAACGCTGTCATGCAGCACATCTTTACGATACTGTTCTGCTGTTCAGTCATTTTTTTCTGTATTCTAATTGTTTTCGTCTTTCCAATACTCACTCTTAGAACTCCAGCTTTATTTATAAGGAGACAATAAGTAAGAACTACTTCGAAAAAATTAGTGCGTTTTAACTCGTTTCATTTTAGGTAGTATTTTTATGAAAAAGTAAAATGCTGGGCAATAACAACGAAACGTTAAAAACGCTACCTTATTGATTGAAATTTAATGGAACTAAAACTCACTTTTTGTTTTTCCGGTATTTCCGCATCTTGCCAAACATTTTTGCCAATGTAGACTCGGTTCATCTTTGCCATTAGTTTTGTTACCTTCAAGAATTGTAATACACACTTCGTCATCAACAGACTATTTTTAATAATAAAATAGGGTATTAACAAATGTTTCGCGTTAATATAAAACTTGGGAAAAATGTCGTTTTAGGTTGATGTTAACAAAATCTTAGAAGTATATTAACTTTGAAGATGCTCGTTGTTATTTTTATTTATTTAACGACGATGATCCGCAGGCCGGAGCCCGAATATGCCCTTCGTTGCGCCATGTCGAATGAACAAACACGACGAACAGCCAACGAAAGATTACAAACACACGATAAACAGGCTAATAAACGCCTAACAGACCACAAAATTGTTCAACAAGGAAGCAAAATGTCAACAGAGAATTAATTACTGAATGAAGGATGAGTTGCTATAAAGGAAATCTAGAATTTTGTCGAGAGGCAAAACGGCTAGCTTAGCACACTCATATTTAGAGAGAGCATTATGAACACTTATGGTGGACTAAACGAAGGATGTCCAAACAATAGGAAGATGCAAAAGTCGTGCGTGGTCGCATATTACACTTTGGAGTTTATCTCGTAGACCTTCTTTCTCAAAATTATTTTTACAGGCTGTAGGTCGGATTTCTACGCGGCAGTGATGTGCCCGAGTCACATTTGTGGAGTCATTGTCACAAGACCTTCGAGTCAGAGTCATCTAAAATTTTGTCGAGTTGATTCATGATTTGGTCAAGTCGAGTCGCAAGAATTGTCAAGTCACTTCGAGCCATTGGTTTGCAAGCTTGAGTCACTGTGGACTCAAATGAAGCATAACACTTTTCTTGTCTTTTTGTGCTACGAAATGGCGCCCAACGAGCTAAAAATGGTGCCCATTGTTGGTTTAGCAATTTTGATTCCAAGTTATTTAGATCTACCTTTTCTGTGAAAGCGGTTCCCATTTTACTTCTCTCCTTCAATCTCAGTCATTGCCACAAGTCTAGCCCATACCATGCAATACCTCCTTGCCTTTCACATGTACAAAAAGTGACCAGAGATCAATATGGACTTGGATTTGTATTTAAAATCTTACCACGTTCTAGCATGTTGTTGGATTTGGATTTTATAATTTCTGCTTAACCAGATTTGGATTGAATAAAATTGTTTTGAACTTGTTCGCAATTTTCGGTTCAGTTTCGGGACCGCAGATTATGTTATTGAAAAATTTGTTTCAGTGGAGTTTCTCACATCCGTCGCGATTGTATAATGTGTTTGTTTAAATCAGGGGTGGGCAACCTATTTGTTATCATGGCCCGCATAAATTGTGGATTATCGCTGGCGGGCCCCAAATAACAATTGATATTATACTAAAATTTTATCGTTATCTTACTACGAGGGATAGAGGCTTCTTATGGCATTCTATCTTGAGGGATAGAGGCTACTAGCTTAGTGTTTAAGTACCTGCTTATCATGGAGCTTCGTTTTGACGCGATCTTGTACTCTAAATTTGGTAACGAAATTTCTGATGCGGGCCATATCCAATGTTCACGCGGGTCGCATTTGGCCCGCGGCCCGTAGGTTCCCCACCCCTGGTTTAAATGTTGAGCCTTGTCTATGTCCAGCGAAACAAGACTGCTCTTTTACGTATCATGTCATAAAAGTTGCAGAATTAGTCTGACTTTCATTGATGCAGTCCCCTTTCTTGACTCATTATTGTTACACATATGTAATACGCATGCCTTATAACATTGTGTTCAACACTGTTTATGCCTAGCCCAGTTCTAGTGAATCGTTTGTGCTGTATACCTGTCTTCTTCTTCTGACATCTTGCACGCTATTGCCGAGTTTAACAGAGCTTCTTATTGCATTGCTGCTAAAGTGATTATTTTGAAGTCTCTGCAGTGTCAATTGTTATGATGTTGTGAGCCAAAGGTAGTGCATAAGTTAACTTAAATTAGTTTCCAAACTATTTATTTATCTTTGAATCTTTCAGTTTAATTACATCAAGACACAGCCTAATAACAGTGAGTGGAATTTGAGTTTAGACTTGATTTGGTTTTCGGATTTGCATTGAATTATATTTGGATTGGTTTTGAAAAACATGAATCCTTCCATCTGTGGAAAAGACTCTAAAAATATGACATCAACTTCCATGATTGCAATATGCAAATACTGCATAAACCGCGGTATTGTCTTCAATGCATTGTATCGTGCTGGCCTCTCAGTGCAAATTATCAGCTCTACCTCTGTGTTAGGTGGACACTTCATAAAATGCACCACTAGGAGACACAGTAAAACAGAAAATTTTCCTCCATGTTGATCATCACTTAAGCAAAAAAAGTTCATTTCGTAGTGTGCAAGCGAACTGGGTTTATCAGTCAGGTGTTTGGAGATTTTGTAAAAGTGACTCCAACTGGAGCTCGAGTCACTGATTGTGACTCGAGTCGAGTCATTTGGTAGAAAACACGACTCATGTCGATTCGAGTCATCATCGTTCCTCAACGTGACTCGAGTCACCTATCACTTCAACCACTTCAACGCTGAATACAGAATGAAGTGTGCATCTAAGAATTAGATGCTTTTCAGTTTTATTGGAATAACATGACAAAACGATGTGTGTGCTTATTTGGGTTATAGGACTGTGACCGAAGCGCAGCCTGCAGCGTGAAGATGCACTATTGTGATACTGGCATGAAGATGCCAACAGTTTTGTTTTGAGCCACCGCAAAAAGTTTCAAGACGTAGTAGAATATTTGATAGCAATAGGCAATGCATTCCATAAACCAGTAGCTTTCCGGAAAAATGAATAAAAACGCAAGTTTTCTACAGCCGTGGGAAGCTGAACATTTAAAGGCACGAAGCAAGTACGATGACAAATCTTTAAACATTTTTGAGGTGAGAGGTTGTAGGGTTGGTGGCGCCATACCAAACATTACATCATAGTAGTAAAGAATTTACATTTCCGTTCTACTACTGAGCTTTACAAAAGCAACGTTTTTCAAAGCAGCGGCATTGGCTGCAGCCTTCATGCACGCTGTAATTATTTTTGCTGCCGTTATCTGCGCAGTATTCAAAAGCAAAGCATCAGATTGGAAGCAAATGTCATAAATAACGCTACCCTTATCAAAAATGAGAAGATCGAAAGAGTGTTAAATTGACAAAAGACCTAACCTAGCTGCTAGACTTGCAATGAGTCTAAGACGGCTGGTGTGTAATGTAGCACGCTAATGAAGGCTTAAAATATGAGAATGTCAGGAGAAACTACTATGGAAAAGCAAATATAGATGCTTGTGGCTATCGACTTCTTGAATCTGCATGTTCTTGAAAATCAAGGTGGGTGGTCACCGCAATTCACTGGCGCAGTGAGGTTAAGTGCAGCAGGGACCGATCATAAAAATGCCGCCTTTCTATCCCTCAAATTTGCTTACAAGAATTGAAAATGAAAGAAGACCGTGCTCTGTGTTTGTTAAAGAAGGAATAATAAAGCATCTTCAACAACACAATCAAAAACTCACAAACTGAAATAGGTCTTATTTTTCATTATGAGAGAAGTGATAGCGGCATACTTACTTTACAGATGTAAACATTTATGTATGTTAATATCTTGTCTAGTACTCCGTTTTTAACCAAAAAAATGTATATGTTGCTGATAGCAAGCTAAAACAATAAATTTAATAATATGTTCTCAGTGATGTCAATAATGTTTTATTGTTTACTTCACGTGTCAATAGAGGTTAATTCTCTTAGAACAGGGATCTCCAAATTTGTTTGTCCGAGAGCCACATACCGCATTTCACAACAGTTCGAGGGCCGGGCATCTTACGTAATGTGATTGTTTCGGGATATGTTACATTCTACCAAATCAAGAAATTTTTGGTAAATACAGTATATTGTTTTTTAATATTGGCAAAATATCTTGGCCGCCTGTTAAATGGTTTTGCGGGCCGGATGAAATGGCTTACCGAGACGGATTTGGCCGATAGGCTGTAGTTGGAGACCCTGTCTTAGAATATACAACTGGAGACCCTGTCTTAGAATATACAAAAGGCTTCAAACGTTAACTCTGTCGGCACTTGTGTGGGGCCCTTTAAGGTGCAGGACCCATTTTGATAAAATACAGTAAATCAAATACGCTTAAAACCGGTTTTGGTTGAGAAGTGCTGGCTTGCAGCCATCATCATGACCTGCAAACGTTGTCTAGCTGTTGGGTTGGGCTTCTTCCACTTACGCGTGTATAGTGGTATTCCTTGCCTTCGTTTGTTACCAACAAACATCTGTTTCAAAAACTATTGTACTAATCCCTGCGAGGTGGGACAACTGCCTTTTTCATGCTCAGCAGAGATTACAACGTTTTACGTTCGACAGTAATCGCACTGACAGTACAGCCATTGTCAAGTTGTGCAATTGTTTCGGTAACGTCCTTTATAGTAAAAACCTTCACCACAACCGTAGCTAAGCATGTTGTTTGTGCTTGCTAAGGTTCATGCGGCATGAAATGCCTCTCATTTATCAAAATGAGAGCAACACCATGTGTAAGCTTATCTTGTTGAAATGATTTTTCTATGACTGAAAATGTAGCATCAACACGTCTTGGCAAACTATCAACATTTACAAAATGCATTCTGTCAATTTCAGATTATTAAAATTTGAGATCTTTTGTCAAGAACGATCTGAGAATACCCTAACTTTCAACATGGTTTACACTGTTTCAGCTCATCTTCAAACCATGAAAGAGAACATTGAATTCTTTGGAGCGTAGTTCACTGAAAACGTCAGACTTCTGTTTTCTTCTATAAAACTGGCTATTTCTTCACGACTTCTTGTCAGATCAATTTCCAAGCTGGAAATCTACACATGGGCACTTGCAAGACTGCAGCCACGCAAAGATTTTCCATCAGCGGTAAATGTTCGGCAAGGCGCTTCTCAGCTAATTGAAAAAGCTTGAGGAGTAACGGCTCTCTTTGAATTAGCTCGAGGAGTAACGGCCCCTCGCCTGCCTCAGGTACGTAACTACGCAATGGCCTTGACGAACTATCCAGAGTGTGAGTAACACTCTTTCAAACCAAAGTACGACGAACAAATACTGTAGCACAACAGCTAAACAGACCCCACTGGCCGAGGGCGGCTACAGCAGATAGACAGACAAGCAGTTTTATCAGTGAGACCAACCGACTCTGAAACGTGCTACTTTCAAGCAGTGTTTCTTTTAAAAGTCGTATTCGGGTGTCAAAAAGACACCCTAAAATTTTGCAATGACACCCTAAATTCTGAAAACCAAGATTTGGTTTTGCCTTTTACTGAAGTAAAACGAACTGTTTTTTTCTGGAACGTCGCACATGAATAATTTGTGAAAGTAGTCAACAACACGGATAGTTTGGAAAGTAAACGAAACGTGTATTGGAGACAAGAAAATCCTCAGAATAACCCTGCAAACAACTTCACGCCACATACCCAAGGAATAACAAACTACTATTAAATAGCTTTAGTTAAAGTGTACCTCTATGTCCAAAGCTCGTCTCTGAGCAATCGGTGTCATTAAATTTTCAACAAAAACACGTTGAAGCTATGTTGCAGCTGCATGGGCAACAGGTCACTTGTGATAAACAAACAAAATGCTAAAACTCTCAACTGTGGTGAAAGAGCTGAACACAAGCAACGCGGTGGACAGTTGAGAAAGTGTCACACGGTGGAAGAAAAGCTTAGTCTATAAAACCATAATGAATTTCGGATAAAAATCATAGATTTATTATGGCCTTACTGCCCAAACCTCCAAAGACAAGTACAATGAGCTCTTACCCATATTCAGAAAAGAAGCTTGCGAAGACCAAACATAAGATCAGGATTGATTTGAAGCTAAGAAAGGAAAGGGTTGACTACAGCTTGGAGTAGTCTACTGACAGTGAAGCACAAGAGTAGAAGTATGGTTGGGCAAATGCTACGTGTGCCTTTGTTTTGCAGAAGACAGATTGCACCTAGCCAACCCACGCATAGGCATAGCCATCAACAAATGAATAGAAATTGTGTCAGCATGTTGGCACAGAAATGCATTTAAGTTAACCAGGGTTCTGTAGACTGTAGTAGCGACGCACTCAAGCTGTAATTTAGGAAAAACATCACAAACAAGGATATTATCAAACATATATACGCGCACCAGTTTTTCTGCATTGAAATGTATTATAAACAGAAACAGTGTACCTTTATCGCATCTTTATCCCTCTTTGATGCAAACAGCCATCGCGGCGACTCAGGAACAATGAAAGCAATTATCAGGAATGGACAGCTGAGTATTGTAAATGCAAACTAAAAACATTGAAAAACAATTGAACGATATCTCTCAAATGTAAAGCGTTTGTCAACGTTGTTCCTCTATAAATCAACAGTTTCTCATTACCGCCGTAAGCCCAAACATTACAAAATAACACCAGAACACAAATTCGACTCTAGCTGCTTTTTTGCAAACACTCTGTTGTGTGGCATTTGATCGAATCGCTCGTACAGACCCACTCGATTATGTTGCTTCCTTTTATGAAAAGTACTTGAACTGAACTTTTTTTAAGAGTCAAAAGATACGAACAACCTTCACTGAGTCATACTATATTTCACTTCTTACGAATATTAAAATAGGAGGTAACTTACTAGTTCAACATATACAAGTATATATATTTAACTTTAAGCTGATGTGTTGTAATAGCTGCAGATAATCTGTAATGCAAAATTTCGAGCTCTGTGTTTTGCTTTTACTAAAGTGTGTTTTCGGATAATGTGCTGCAACGCCATTAGCAAGATTGGAAATGATTTACACTTCTCGGATCTACAAGTAAGTTCATATTACATCGAAAGGTTTTGTAACTAACGAACCAGAATTGTTGAAACGCGTTTTCGATAAATTTGATGGTGAAAGTTTTCATTTGTGTCAAAATGATTCTGGTCCTACGTGCAAAATGTTTCTTGATTTCGCAAAAACGCTGAACAGACCGGTGACGTCACGTTCTATTTCTTTTCAACAATCGCCACACCAGTGATGTCACATCCCTTTCGGAAACTGAAAGGATGCAGCAGTGGTTGGTAATCTTTTGTTTGGTTTCCACCACAGTGGAAAATTTCAGGTGGTACGGATCTCCGCGTTTCATTGCGAGCAAGCCAGAATCATTAAATTGTAAAATAATCGTTACATTACATACTTTTTTGCAGCTTATGAAAAGATGCGCACAGCACTACTACGCAGAGGTTCGGCAGGTGTTCACAATATTTTAGTCTACAGGTGTGTAAGAACAACAGCCGCAAACTTGGTCCGATTCTCGAACAACAGGAAAGCGACTAAAAAATTTAAGCTGTTGATTGACATGTAAGTTTCTAGCATTTGAACTATGAAATGTTTGCTGCTTTCGAATAAAATAAATAGAAAGAAATAATATGCTTACGATGGCATGAAAGAAACACAAGTTTTTGTGAATCTGTTGTTCTGCCAGAATGACACGGTTAGGTTATATTTACTTTGTTACATAATAGGGTACGTCAGAATAGTTACACTGCAAACGAAATGCATTTAGTTATCTGTAAAGTATTTCTTTCTTCAGGTTATAGCAATCGTAATAAGTCATTTTTTGTTTGCTTGTGTTAAAACAGGGCAGACGTTATGGGTAGTTTGCTACCAAAAAATAACAAAATATGTTAGCACGAAGTCGTCTGTGAATGAATTTCGTTTTGAAACCCCACCCACACCGTTTTAGTTCTCGGATTGTCAAAGGTATGTTCAGTTTGATAAAGGGAGAATTGTGTCGCAACTTGCTGTGATGAAATTGCAGGTGGCAATGACGAAATTGCAACCGGCGCCAGCGACGTGAAAATTTGGTAAATCGGATTAAAACCTGACATGTCTAGGCACGCCTACACTTGCGAGCTGCACAAAGTCACAAGTTGAACAAACGCACAAATATGAAAATTATAATAAATATGAAAAAATATTGAAAACCTCGAAAAATATCAAAAATATTGTTGAAATATGAAAACGAAAAAGCATCAAAACTGTTGAAAATAATCAAAAACATGAAAAACACGAAAAATATCAAGGTAAGCAACACCTCATCCATAAAATTATTTTGTTTTTTACAGTTATTTTAAATTTTTATGAAACTCTTCAGTTGAGGCATTTAAGGTTTTTTAGTGAGCATTGATCATGTTGTAGTGTAACAGTGATGTAATGAAGACTTAATACGCCTAGACCTTCATCTTGCTTTGATTAAAACATTGAGTTCTAGACGTTGTTAAAAAAACCTATGACGAGACAGAAACATGAATTTTTGATACAGTCTGGAGGCCAGAAATGTTGTTGGCTGCAAAATGGAAGTTTTTGTGCAACTTGATTGGTCCACCTCCAGTTTTTTGACTACTGAAATATTTATACAAATGACTTTAAAGGGTTATCAACATTTTCCATCTTCAAATTCACTAGATGTTATCCAAGACCACTCACTTTTATTCAAGTTTGCCTGGTGAGATTTATTGAACTTACATCGGAATTTTTGTTCCGTGCTGAGTCTAACAGAAGTAAGGAACAATAAAAGCCAATAGCTTGGGTACCTGACATATAAACTGATTCTAGTGAAATATCACTTATAGACAAAAATTGAAGTGCTAAGCCAAATGATAAGTAACCGTTTGTATGACCTCGTCTGCTGACATAAATGTTGTTACAAACGTTGGCAGTCTAATTACCGATATTTCGTGCCAGTTTCTCCATCGATAGGCTAATCCTCCCAATATCATATGTCCTAATGCAAAAAAGACTTGATAGCCCATACCAGCAATCGTTCTCCATTCCTGTCCGATGATTTCCATAACTGCGAGAGAAAAGGAGTGCTGTCTTCCCGATTTTGCTTCTTCAGCGTGTGCACAAACGAGTGTGGCAGACGCATGTGAAATACTTTAACGTGCACGAAGATTTATCAAAACGCTAAAAAACGTTTTATTCACGTGATTGCAGAAGACACGAATATTCGTTCTAAAAATCTTGTTATATATCACTAAAAGCATTTCTAGACCAGGGTGGGGAACCTGCGGCCCGCGGAAACATTTGGTATGGCCTGCATTACAATCGCCGTTACCCAAATTAGAGTACAACATTGCAACAAAACGAAGCTCCATGGTAAGCAGGTACTTACATAGTAAGTTAAGTGAAGTCACTCTTCCTCACTGTTAGATACTGGTAGAATTTTAGGTTAAAATTAATTGATTTTGCTGCCCGCCAACGATGCACAATTCATGCGGCCCGTGATGGTAAATAGGTTCCCCACCCTCGTGTTACACAATCAAGACTCTGCTACACAATAACAACTTTTGTGGGCAGAAACATAGTTTCTTTGCGTGTAACACAAAATCTTTTTAGCAGGAAATTCTCGAAAAGGTTTACGAGTTGTATGCAAGGTTACAATTGTGTCGAACAATGTAATTAAAGCGAAATATCTTCTGAAACGTAATGGCATGACGTTGGTTCAATAAATTTCGTTGGCAAGCACACAGGTGAAGGAAACAGAAATACGAAGAAAAACACAAGCTTTCTAAACATGATTCTTGATTTGAAATCCCTAACATTGTTTTACGGTTTGATTACTGCTTTCTTTGGTTCCTTTTCCATTTGGTAGCTCTGTTTTTACTTAATTACACTTTGTTGTTTTGGATTTCATCCGCATTGATTTTACCTTCTTAATGTTTAAGTTTCCTATTCGTTGTTTAATTACGGAGGTTTTGGCCTAAGAATTTTCTTTTGTTTTTGCTTCAATATTCTATTCATCTTCGGTTTTGAGTGCGTTTCGATTTTGTTTTGTCATTTTGTGCTGGCATGCTTATCTGTTTCTTTGTAGTTTTCAGTTTTTAAATTTATTCTTTTCCTCCTTGTTAAAACATTTTTTGGAGTGTTTTTGTTTACTGCCATGCAATAATACTAATGCTCGTATTCAATTACATAGATACTGTCAGCAGTTTTCATGTGTTTCAGGTTGGGTTTACGACTGGTAAGCGTCATATAGTCTGTGCCGGATTAAGGTAGTGCGGGGCCCGTAGAATTTCAATAGCGCGGGGCCCCAATTTAAACAGAGCATCTCAACATTTGCTAAATCATAAAGTGTGTGGGCAAGGCATCAGTGTTTCTAGCTTTACTCTCTGTATGCTCTATCCAGTTCGCATCGTGACATGGCAGTCTGAGTGTATCTTTCTGACCGCCAGTGTTGCCAGATGGTTGTGACGTAAATCTGCTAAATAGTGTCACAAAAACTGTTAGATTCTGCTAAAGGTCTTTGTCACAAAATTTCAGCTAAAATCTACTAAAAGCAGTGGAATTCTGTTAAAAAATGGTCAAGTTTAATATGATTAAGAGAAACCTACAAAGCTATGCAATGTATTAACTTTTCGTCTTGGACTCGCTCTCAATAAGCCTGGGCTGAAAATGCCGGTCTTGGCCAATACACTTTTCGGCCCACAATTTTCTATCAGTCAACATTTTGACTTTTTGAGCAACGTAACTGCAGCTTGCCTCGTTTTTTGTATGACACACAGTTCTTGACGATCTCTTTCAAATGGTTGCATGTTTTTATACAGTAGAATAATGCTCAGCGATAAACAATCTTAGCATAGCTTCAGCCCTACAACTAAGTCTGGTCTTTGTAACTTTGTGTTACATTAGGGAGCATGCAAAAAGTTCTTTAGTCTTATCTGAGTGCTTTTGCTACCAGTTATACCTTTTAAGCTCACAATATTTCGGTATGATTGCATTGTTGCAAACTTCGCAAAAGGCTTTTGTTGAATCAGCAGGATAGGCAGCAGACATTGAGCCAACTTTTGCAGTTATTTCTGAATCTTGCAACCACATATGTCGAAACTTTTGGCAGCTTCGGTTTACCAGGAAGTTTTTTTACCAGACAGTACTACTTACTAGCGTAACTGAATCACTAGGAAATTTCGTGTCGTGGATAAAAACATATTCTACCAATGTTGCCTTTTAACTTAATGCGCTCACTAACCACACAAGCAAATAAATTAGGCTTCAGCAAGCTATCTAATTAATTACTTGTTATCATGATACAATCATCTGCTTGAAGCAGCTTCTTTGCATCATAATAAAAATTCCAAATAATTGCAGGCAACTGGTTGTGCTTTGTCCTGGTGTTACCCAGTGGCGGTTCTAAGAGAAGGCCTGGGTGGGCCATGGCCCCCAGAGATTTTTGGCTGGCCCCTGCTTGGCCCCCCAGTGTTTTGCTTAATTTCACGTTCAAGTTTGTTTGATTGACATACACAGCAAATAACTTTCAGCCAGCAAAATTTTAAACGATTTGAAAACTTTCTGGCGACGGTTCTGACGATATAAACAAGCCTATGTTGGGTTTGATAGGGTTAATCACAGCAAATCAATTTCATTGCAGCAGAAAATCACCATGCAGGAGAAACATTTACGTTGCTCCCCACTTTTTTCCTTGGCCCCGCAGTGAACCCCAGTTTTTTCATTCTAGAATCGCCACTGGTGTTACCCAGTCAAAAACGCATGAATAAGATAAGTATATTTTTTGATGAAGAAGGTGGAAAGTTTTCATCTTGAAAAACTCTTAGAATAGGTTTTTGGTCAGGAATTTGTTACCTGCTACACCTGCCAAACGGTTAGTAAAATCCTGCTAGAAAATGAGCTAACTGCTAGATTGAAAATTTTACAGCTAACAGTGAGAGAATACTGCTAGATGTAGCAGCAAATCAGCTAAAATGGCCACACTGCTGACCATAGGCGTACGGGAAGGCATTTTACTGGGGGGCGGAAAAAGTTAGCCCTGAAAATAACAATTAGCCCTAAAAATAGACAACTTGCCCTGAAACTAACTTTTTAGTTTAATCCGAACGGGGCCTAAAAGCTTATGTAAATGTGTTCTATACAATTGAATTCGTTTATAACGACTTCCTCTGTAACGTCAATTCTCCGATAACGTTACATTTTGTTTGGTTGTGATGGCATCTTTTATATGTATTTCAATTCGCTTCTAATGTCAATTCGGCAATAATGTTCTTCATGCAATCCCCTAGAGGTGCCGTTATGGGCAAATTCTGTAGTTACTTTGCTTATTAACTCAAATGGTTGAAGTTCCTTGCGTGTTGTCTTCTCCCAGACAAAACAATAAACAATTTACGGTAATTGCTTTTAGTAATGCAAAT
>Ga0210059_1002889_pt1 | contig 27184 bp, 17 predicted proteins | sample Ectturendosymbi2_FD_188042 | JGI IMG/M metagenome (GOLD analysis project Ga0210059, IMG submission 188042) | Ecteinascidia turbinata endosymbiont from Florida, USA - Sample 2 (SPAdes) (version 2) | ecosystem: Host-associated > Tunicates > Ascidians > Unclassified | place: Key West, Florida... | reverse complement strand
AAACGATCGGAGATAACACTTTCCCGAGCGTAAGCGACCTGTGGTGTCGTGAAGAGAAACGGACTGTGACACGTAACTTTTTGAAAAGGTAGTTTGCACTACGGATCGCGACAGTGTGTTTGTTTATGTAGTTACCGAGAATAAACAAATGGGGATTGGAAACTCCAAGCGAAAACTGCTAAGGTTAACAAGAAAATAAATCGGTCAGTCGAATCAGAATTTGCGATACGCGGCAATGCTTTAGCACCCTGACAGAAAACGTGTCAAAAATTGTAAGTCTGTCTTACAAAAAAAGTACCTGAGCTATGCAACAGCACCAGGAATGACCTAAGAAAAACAGGCTAGTGACAAACTCAGGCAAATAATGTGAGTAAATGAAGTCAGCAACAGCAATCAAGTGAAAAAAACAACGATTAAACAAACAAATCACCACAACACAAAAAGGCAATAGAAAATTAGCAAAAAGTTGCAGATTCGCAAGTTTAGTCAGCGACTGTCTGAGTACGAACTGCCAAGCGCAGGCAGGTTACAGTTAAAAGCAGCTAAAAAGAGTTAAAATGCAAAATTGAGCCGCGTTGTGGCATAAAAAGTTTGCAAGATTGCAAAGAGCTTGAGAGCAATATAGTCGCACGGCGTGGCTTAATGATAGCAAAAATGCCAGCCGAGAATGATTTTGTTCGATTTAAAAAAATGAAACAGTCTTACTTGGTGCTCGATGAGCAATCGAACATTGCAGTAGCTGCGTCAGCACAAGTTGAGGAGACTTGCAGAAACGAGGCAATAGATCCAGAAAGTTCCAGAGATCGCCGAAGTACATGAATCCAAAGGCGTGGTAAGCAAAAGCTAAGTAGTCCGAAACCACGCGAGAAATATGATATTCTTCAGTTAGCATCGATCAAAGCGAAGTGCACCACGGAAACTGAATGCAGGTTTAAAGGAAATTGCTAATTGAAACTTCCACGTGCAGAATCTTGCTTGTGAAGTTCTAAGAAAAGCGTAAGAAGCCAGGTAGCTTTTCCAGGCAGCATAACTAATATATAAGTCCCGGTCTGATGAACCAATGTAGGGGGGGGTTTCCTTTTGGGGTAGGAACCCAATGTTGAGGTTTGGGGTGTTGCCCAGCGTTGCTTGCGAGGAATGACTGTCGTTGCATGCAGAGATGCTGGTTTCCCCAAACGCTACCAACGAGGCAGCCTAGTCTTTGTATGAGTACTGTTATAACTCCCGACTAAAACTGCCTGACATTTTAAGTTGCCAAGCCGAAGCAAGGCGTTTGGCTCTCACCACTTTGATAGTTCGTTTCACAGATTTCCTGGTGCACAAAATCTTTATTTACAAAAGGCTTCTGATTAGCAGCAGCAGAAAAGCTTTACGATGGCGCGACAGCAGAAACAGCCAACGTGGTCCGTGCGCTAGCGATACACAACTCGACTCTCTGAAAAACGTGGTGTCCACGCCGATGGACAAAAACGAATGCGAATCGAGGTCATGCGCGGACACACGAAATCCCTTGACACGAATGACAAGTTGATACAACCAGATCTCACGAACGGGATACAATAGCGAGTAGGAAACGGCAAGTCGTAATGCGAAAAGTTAAATCCACTATACCACCATAAATAAGATCACTAAAAGGTGAGAACAATGTGCACGGTATATAGTAAAGTAACGCCGTTATGCCCGCAATTTGTTTTCCTCAGAAAAACATCGAATCCGTGAAAATAAACCCTGTTCATTTCACGAGATGAACTCTGTTCACTTCCTCATCAAACAATGAAGACAATTCAATAAAAGGTAAAGACAATATATATGAAATAACATTTCTCAAAACAATCATGTTATGCATGTATTATGTTCTTTTCAGAGTACGACAACTGTATCGTGCTATAATAGAACTATGAAACTCTCCTTCACAGAACATAACTAGAAGATGATAAAGTTTGAATGATTGCAATCACAGATAAAAACATCCAACCGTATTATTTTTTCAGACTATGAAGCTCGGCTTAAAAAACAAGTCTGACATCTGAACTTTACCGAAGACTGATCTGTAACAATCAAGTACGTTACTTTTCACGTTGCTAAAAATAAAGAAGTTGCAATTAAGTTTTTCTGTGTTAAGATTCCGGGTGACTCACATTCAGGCAAGGTAAAATGAACTTAAGCTTTCATGATAATCCAGCCTTGGGAAATATCGTCGAACCCATTAGAAATACGATTTACCTAAAACGGTTTCGGTCTTTTGTTTATGTGTAAACCACCTGTAACCGAAAAACTAGAAATTACACAACCTATACATCGGACTGCGACAGCACGTCTAGCGGTCGACACAACCTTCACCATGGAAACATCAATCTCACGTAATTTATGGGGCACGTGATTAGATAAACTCTGTGTTTTTTCGGTGCCCCGGCGTTTTTTTTCTGTTTTAGCGAGTATATTACCGTAATTAATTCAGTACCGCCAAATAAATCTATCTATCTATCTAAATGCAGCAGGATTTTCTCCGTGTCAGCTGCAAAATTTCCAATCTACCAGTTAGCTGATTTTCTACCAGGATTTTACCAAGCGTTTGGCAGGTTTAACAGGTTACAAATTCCTGACGAAAAACCTGTTTCAACAGTTTTCAAGATGAAAACTTTTACACCTTCTTCATCAATAAGTATACTTCCCTTCTTTATGAAGTTTTTAATTGGGTAGCACCAGGACAAATCACAACCACCTACCTGCAATTATTTGGAATTTTTATTATGATGCAACGAAGCTGCTTCAAGAAGATAAATGTATCATAATAACAAGTAATCACATAGCTTGGTAAAGCTAAATTATTTGCTTGTGTGCTTTGCTTAGTGAGTGCGTTAGGTAAAAAAACAACATTGGTAGAAAATATTTTTATCCCACGACACGATATTTCCAAGTGGTTCAGTTACGCTAGGAAGTAGTAACGTCTGGTAAAAACTTCCTGGTAAACTAAAGCTGCCAAAAGTTCCGACATATATGGTTGCAAGATTCAGAACTTAAAATTTGGTTCAGTGCCCACGGCCTATCCTGCTGATTCAAGAAAAGCCTTTTGTGAAGTTTGCAATAATGCAATCATTGCGAAACATTGTGAGCTTGAAAGCCATAACTGGTAGCAAAAGCACTCAGATAAGACCAAAGAACTTTTTGCGTGCCCCCTATTGTAACGCAAAGTTTTAAGTACAAAGATCAAACTTAGCAAGTTGTCGGGCACAATCTCTGCTCAGATTGTTTATGCTGAGCATTGTTCTACTGTATGAAAACATGCAACCATTTGAAAGAGATTGTCAAGAACTGTGTGTCATATAAAAAACGAGGTAAGCTGCAGTTACGTTGCTCAAAATGTTGACTGAAAGAAAATTGTGGGTCGAAAAGTGTGGTGGTGAAGATCGGCATTTGAAGCCGATGCTCATTGAGAGTGAGTGCAAGACGAAGAACTAATATATTGAATAACTACATTGGTTCCTTTCATACATCTTTAAATAAACAGATTTTTAAACAAAATTTTAGCTGAAAATTTGTGACAATACTTTTAGCAGAATCTAGCAGTTTTTTGTGACACCATTTAGTAGATTTAGGTCACAACCATCTGGCAACACTGGTGGTCAGCACGATACACTCAGATTGTCATTTCACGATGCAACTGGAGAGAGCATGCAGAGAATTCTTTTCCAGACTGATCGCCAGGTAATATGTGCTGAAGAGGTTCTTTTCCTGCAGACTTTCCGCTGTCCATTGGCCCAGGGCATTTCCTTAAGGTTCGCAGTTCGCATTGAACCATTCACAACAAAAGTAAACGACGAAGAGAAATTAAACCATAGGCTAGTCTGTGCGCATCACGAATAATATCCAAACATACCAAATGTGCATCGTACAGTAACTCAAAAATCACGCCAATACGTCATAGAGTTTTATGCAAGAAGGTTCAGTACTTGGTTGTGCCTTTTTTTTGTTAGGGCATTTTGCGCATGGGCGTGATATCCATTCAAACCAGGGACCATTAGTGCAGACTGCAGACCTTCGCCTTGAATCTGTCGAGCAACGAAGTAGGCCTTTTGAGGCTTAGTCTGCTTTTAATCTTTCATGCTGAATTCAGCATCAGAACTTTAGCGGCTTATCCACAAGGTTCTTGTAACAACCTGAAGTGATATGTTGAGTCTCTTCTGTGACTTATTTGGCCAAGCGATCAGGTCTCATCTGTTCGTTTGTTCCAGCATATGTAGGACGAGTTACGTGCTTTGTTGGCTGGCACCCGCTTCTCAGGCAATAGTCGATATAAAAATCGTTTGGTTTCTGTCCGCATTTTTCTGAAAAAAGCAATGTTCAGTACGGCCTTGCTGTCATAAATCGATGCAAACAAAATAGAAAGGAAATAACACCGCCTTATTTAATATCACAAGACGTCCGTGCAACGGTGTGAGGAAAACCGCCACATCACCAGACTACTTTTTAATGCAATAACGACGTCAGCCAGTTTTGTGACGTATCAATCTCATTATAAAATAAAGTCAATTTAAGGACATACACACGATAGAGATTTCAGGCTTACTCTGTTTTAAAATCTCTTTCAGCGCTTTTGATATTACAAGCGGCAGGCGTAAGTCCATGCAAATGTGATCTAGTAAACCCAGCAATATTTTCTAAAGGTGCATAGCTGTGATTCGCTCACATTTACTGAAATTTGAAAGTCATGCGTTTTGCCAAAACTTATGTCTTCTTTCAATCGATTACGTTGTAACATTTTGACAAAGAAAACGAAAAGTTGTAATAACACTGTCAGAGAAAAGCGAAGTGTTTTTAGGGAATTTATTAACATTTTTCTTGAAATTTCACATACTATTAAAAATAGTTCTATCGCAATTTTGTTATTTTTTCCTTCAAGGAAATCACCAAAACCCACGCTGACATGCTTGACTTAATCTTTGTACAAGAGAAATAAGTTAAAAAGTCAGTAAATGTAGATTAAAGTATATGAACTTCCTTACATGGATGACAGGTTGTAGAATACCGGGTTGAGGCACTCGGAAAACCTCAACATCATATATTGTACCATGGCAAACCTCCAGTCGAAAGCATTTGTTTCATTGTTGCTAACTTCGATAGCAAAGCCGGTGTAGTAGTGAAATGCTGGAAAAGGCAGAAAAATTAAAAACGGCTGGGTACCCAACGTTTCACTTTTGAGGGAAGCGGACCTTTGTGACCCCGAAATACTTTTCAATGTGATTTCTAACTGTGAGCGATTTGTTTTGTAGCATATATAATCAAGTTCTACTTTTTTAACATATTTAATCAAGTTCAGCTAAACAGATTTACCCCTATCGCGACTACGTTTACCTAGATGCAAGAAAGTTTTTCTAGTGTCAAAAAATGCACCTCTATTCTTTTGCAATGCGACGGTATTGATCGAAGGTTACTTTGGTACCTGTCAATGGAATGTATCCGAACAAAAACGATCCAACAATCAACCACAGTTGCAAGATCGCTTGTCTGTCTTTGCTGCTCCGCACGCGTTCAGCAACGCTTTTTCTCTTCTTCTCAACCAAGACACCGTTAAAATTGCAAGTCTGCTCTGATGCTCCCCCGCCGAGTGTATAGGTGCCCAGTACGTGAGTTTTTGCTTTATAAATAGAAGAGACCAGAATTACATTGTTTGGATGCTTGTCTGAGGGAACTTTTCGTCGTGACAGAATCACGGTTATTGCTGTTGATACGATGATGATTCCCAGGGCCGGCAAAAAGATAAACAAAGCGTAAACAATTTGCACGTAAATCTGCCAAGTTGGAATCCAGCGAGGATCGAGGCTGCAGGAGGCCCATCTCGCTGTCGAAGGATTTAAAACCCTTTCTTCTGCTTTGACGTTGTTGAAGAGAAAATGAGGGATAAAACCTGCAGTGAAGGTGACGAACCAAATGCTGAAGATCCATACCTGAGCGACAACCATATGTCTACCGTTGGTGGCATAGGTGTAGCAGTAGGCAATATTTTGGGAGTTCAAAGGATATTTTGCCCGAATTTCTCCAAACTTTCAGCGACAAACTTTCTTTTAGCAAATTTTCTATAGCTGTTGGCACATTATATTTCCCCCTGCCGTGTTGCTATAAGCTTGAAAAAAGACAATGTGGTACTTGACATTTGGTTCTTAATAACCCAACTGAAAAAGTACGCTAGGATGTGCAAGAACATTGTCAGAAGCCAGCTGGCTAAGTGCTCGTGAGCATCTGCTTTGCAGAAGGGGGGGCGGGCGAACGGGACGACGACCCCGGGCATCCAAGACAGGGGGGCATCCAAAGAGTGAAATTACAAAAATTTAAATGCTGCAACTAGATGACTTTTCCTATTGTAAGCCTACTAATACATGCTGCATGGATTTAATTTTTCGAAACCTGTTTTTTTGTCAACGCTACTTTTTACGTATTCTACATGCCAGTAATTCTCAGCTTCTTCCATACCAGGGACCTATACTATATCAAATTTATATTAACGTGACTTGTTCCAAATCGTGCGATCAAAGGAAAATCACAAAGAGATTGAAAGATAATAGAGAAACTCGTTTTTTGAAGAAAACTAATCCACCGGTTTTCTTTGTTTTTTAACCCGTTTTTTGTTTTTTTGAAGAGAAACACGTTTTTGTTATTAAAAAAAAGCACAAAAACTCCATTCTGTGTTACGTACATTGCATCGTGCAATATCACCATTTTTTATACCGGTAGCTTGGATCGTGTGAGGCATCGTTCCAGGGAACGAAAGCGGTCATGTTGCCTGAAACGCAAGCTATAGAGAAGAAGAAGGAGTCATACCCCACTTGTGTAAGCAGGAGCTGAAATGTCCGACACCGGTGCGGAGGCGGTTAAGTCGGACCACGCCATTCTTGGCAGGGCCATTCCAGGAGTGCGGGCGCCGATGACGAGGATGAACTTTACGGAGTCTCGTAGTGTTGTCCAACTACTCCGCATTCCATCGGTGATCCGCCCAGATCGTCGCACATCTGCTGTTGTCGCCAAATGAACTGATGAGTTGTTGTGCGGCAGGTACAAATGGGTGTCTCGATTTGAGATGCCGTGTGTTCTCAGACGATGGACGAGTGAGTGCTGAGTGGAGCAGATGTCCAGGCTCCATGGCACGGCGTATTAGAGACAGTGTGGCTCCTTTTCGACGAAGCTCAGGAGGTTCGATACTCGCGAGGATAGGAAGAGTGTCTGCTGGTGTAGGATGCAGGCATCCAGTCACAGTTTCCAAGAGTCGTTAATGACAAGATCAATCAAGCGGGTGTGAGCACTGCGGTACCTAGCAGGAGCGCAGTACTCTGCTTTTTAATGGACCGGGACTAAAGTGGCTGTTCGCCACGTTGTTGCCCCAGCACCCCAGGCCTAGCCAGAACGCCGCCGCAGGAGTGCGACGCGTGATGCCAACTTTTTCGCGAAGTGACTAAAGGTGTTGGCGATACGTGAGCGTCCTGTACTATACCATGTTATTCCGAGGTATCTGGGATCGGAGCAAAAGGCCAAGGTTTCGTCGTCAAAATTGACTTTCAGCTCACGTTTAGCTTCTTTGTTGTTGAGATGTAAGACTGCCGACACCGTTTTTGTAGCGCTGAGCTTCAACTTCCAGGTTTGGAAGTATTTACCTACAGTCGCTATGTCTTTGCTGAGCACTTCTTCCACTGCTTGTCAGTCTCAATCAGCATGCACGATTGTTAGATCGTCAGCGTATGCATGCTTTCTGGAGACGTTGATTGGCAAGTGATAGGTGTAGATGTTGAAGAGAAGCGATGTTAAAATGGGACGTTATTTTAGAAGCGTTGTAAAAGTAACCGAACTGAATTTGATAATACCAATAATTGAAGAAAAATAATTTGTATCAGCTAAAAAGTGTTGAACATTTAAACTGAATTGCGTTTTTCGCTTATGTTATACGACATGAACCATCCTGCTCGGAATTCATATATTGCATGTTTCAGAATTTCGCAGCCGTTTGGTGCGTTATTTAACTGCAGTAAACGGCTTGAACGCCAAGAATAGCAGTTATGGTTGGTTGAATTGCTCACTGATCCGCAGAGCTCATGCTACTGCAAGAGCATGTACAGGTTGCTATTGAACTGGTTGCATGTTTTTCGTCGTGAACGTTCAGGAAAGGTAAGTATTGATAATGTGCCAGGTGGATACTTGTTTAATTGTTATATTTGCTGTTTTGGGGCGAATGGCCGGATTTACAACTTGCCGGGTTGGGTACTGTCAAAATTACGAACCCATGCAGTTTGAAAGCTGGATGTTTCCCAACTCTGACTCATATAGTCAGTAACAAGTTGAAAATTTGTTTGAAACTCCTGGAAACATATTTTATCAAAAAAATTGACATGTTTTTATTTACATATACTGTACATTACTTGCTTTCAGAAGCTACCCGACCATGATGTTATCATGCCAAACTTAAAAGATTCCAACGCGCTTATGACAACCTGCAAATGGTGTGCTTGAAGCAATTTTGCTAAGTGTTTGTGAGGCGTTATTATATATCCATCTTGTTCAGAAATTATCAGACAATTTTTAAAGTACACCACTTTTTAGTCTTCAAAAATGTAGATTTATTTATAGATTTAAACAACAACAGTGTTTTCAAAGATCCTTACTGCTTTAGGTTTACTCTTGCAGATAATTGTCCTTCACTCTGTCAACTGTGTAACCTCAGCAAACAAGAGATGGCACCAATAAGCTTACCGTCAATTTTCGCCTGGAAATCTGACGAAACAAAGTCGCCCGACTGACGCCAATAAAACGCAGAATGGCGAATGAAAGTATGTGGAGAGCAGTTGTGAAACTTGTCCACAAATCAAGGCACCAGTAAAGCTGCAAAAAATGTGGTTGTCAGAGAATTTTCATTTGTCGAACGTACGCTACAAAAAGAAAAAGCGATGCTTCATGTTCGTGACACTACATTATGGTGCGGTTTGAAAAACAGTAATATATTTAGCAAGTATTTTTTGGATTAATTTCTTTTCAGCTAGCGCTGTAAGTAAATAGCAACAACCCATCCGAAGAATTTTCACAAAAATTTTTCAAGTAGCATTTGCATTCACAAATGCCGAGAAGAATTTGCCTTCGTAAATGACGTCAACTTGTGCATGGCTTAGAAAGCACCACTACACTCTTTGAAATACTTAAATTGCTGACATTAAACAGGCTACCAAGCGCTTCGAAGCGTCAGCAATCTCTTTCGTACCCTGCAAAAGAACTCAGGCCAGGCAAAGTAGAGAAATCCCCAGGTGCGTCGGTACAGAAACAAGATGCTGGTGAACGCAGAAATGGCGTCGGAGACGCACAGGCTGGATATGAACGCGTAGTGTTTTTTTCTGGATAGACAACGTTGTGAATTATCTTACTGATAGTAAACTTAATTCAGTCGTATGTAGAAAGTAAGTTTAACACATTAGCTACTTGCGTCCAACCCAAATGAGTGACGTTGTAACGGTGTTTAATATTTATATAGCAAAGCGAAAATAAGAAATAACTCATCCAGCGACAGGTGTTGACATGTTCTGAAAAGGGACGTTTCCCAGGAAAACACCTGAAAGAGTTTCAATGCAATTTCGGTGCAACCTGCTATTTCCCCTTATATGACCGGTTTAGCATACAATGATCTATTGATCAATCCGAGGCAACAACCGGATAGACGTAACTCTATAACGACATTTCACCGATCACAAGATTCTACTACAAATGCTATGAATATGTTGTGCTAGTGAGCAACACAAGAAGGTTTTAAACGTTCCTCTTTCATCTGTCCGATCATTTTAAAAGTACGTTGCGCTTCGGTGCTTACTTTTGTGAAATGCTATATAGACAGCTAAAAACGTTGACCGCAGGAGAGTACTATCACCCTGCTTGGAAGACATGCTGTTTTCACTTCACTTACCTCAGTCTCCTTGAAGTTCGAATCACTGCAATCGTCACAGTGTTTGCGGAAAATCCAAACAAAAAGAAAATGGCAAGAACAACGGTTGAGGCGATCACCCACTGCTCCGTAAATGGCAATACGTAAGCTGGCCTAGAATAAATTGTGCAATATTTGATGTCCGTTATCATACTGACTGTGGAGCGACTAAAACAAAAGTGTTGTTGGCCTTCACATTTAATTTTCCTTATAAACCAAATAATTTTTACCCAGTAGAGTTGTTGACAGCCCATGAAGTGCCTGCAGTAGTTGACCCATTCCAAAATGCACTCTGTTCCATAAAAACTGGCATGATGACGCAATTGTTTTTGTTAGCATTACAGCTGAATTTGTCCAGTTGTAGAAACCGAAATTCCAGAAATCTAAAAACAAAATTTGAACCATGTGCGTGGGAAAGATTTTTTCCAGGGGGGCCAATAGAGCATTTTTCCAAAATTTTTCTACGGAGGACAAAATCGGTAAAATTTGGCTTATCCCACTCGAAACTAAGAAAATATCCATATTTATTGATGAAATTTTCAAAATCCTTGCACCCCTTTCCGACGCCCATGTTTGAAACGACAGTAGTTGTTGAACATTCGCCTCACAGTGTAAATTCGTATCATTCTTCGTGTACGGTCTGCACATATTACTGGATCATCAACATTGTAGGCCTATGAAAACCTTAACAAACCAGGCTTGGTAAGTTTGCAAAACCTGTTAAATAATATTAATTAAACGGTATATACAGTAAATACACGCAAAATCTGTGTAGGCCTAATTTGTTTCTTACGATGCAACGCAGGCTTGTTCAAAGCAATTAAACAACAATTTCGATTCTAATATGGGCAAGCAATTGTCCACGAAACTGAATATTTACCATAGGAAATTTGCCTTTCGCATTAAACAATTAACTTTCCTTCCTTGGGCACGTTTCCAGCGTTTGGTATTTGGGAATAAAAACAAGGCAAACGACGGAGGCACAATCAGGGAGATATTAGCACTACCTACGAATGAAGAGAACAATTACAAAAATAAGCGGCCTATCACCGTCGTCCCTTGGTTTCCTTTATCTAAATTTTCCAATAAGCTGTTACAACTTCTTTATGTTATTCATTTTCAGCCACACTTCTTTTTTGTTGCACTATCATTATATGCTTGCAGCAACCGCTATGACATGCATGTACGAGCTTCAACAAATTTTATCTTAGGCGAGGGTATTTTTTCACTGGTACCTCGCAATAGCACAAACCTGATTTCTGGTGATTGCAACTTAGCGACTTAACAAAGTTTTATGCGGGTGCAGTTGCAAATTTAAAGCCTACCGCAAGCCCACAAAGTTACGGTATAGCAGGAACACACGACGAGTTCTCTTGCCATCGCACAAATATCTCGCCTGTAGGAAGTTTCTTCATGTGTTCTCACATCAGATGGAACGATATGATTAAAATGTAGCATTTCGCAGCTTACATGCTTTTAATCAGAGCCATACTAAAGACATGATTAACATAAGATAGAATATCCAACTTTCCAATAAAATATAACCAATTCCAGACCATGGCGTAATCCACACCTTACATTGCGCACAAAATGCAACATCTACAAGGCTTGCATATTGAGTACACTTCTATACGGATTCGAAACATGACCAAAATATGCGGTAGGTAAAAAACTAAACACAGCGTGGATCGATGCTTCGTTTAAATATGCAGTAGCGATGGCAATTGGCAAGAGACCTTCTTTTGTGCTTCTATACCAGGGACCTCTATACAATCGAGGTAAAAACACAATTTTTTCTGGTGCGAGTTGCAGCAATTGTTTCATCAGTTAATTTTCACTGACAAACTTATTGTACACTAAGGCAGGGTCGGATTTAGACATGTGGAGGCCCCAGAGGAGTCTTTGTTCGGAGGTTCTCAGTTCTTCAAGTTAATCATTCAAGGTCAAGGAAATATTAATATCAGTTAGCGGTAAATATGTCATCACAAGTAAAGTTGCACATGGAACTCAGTTTGATCAAAAAATCCTAGAAAAAGTAAAAAAAAACATATTGTTTGTTCAATTTAAATAAAATTGAGCTTCTATCAAAAGTATTATACTGCACACTAAGTAAACTAAGCGGCTGTTGATCCAAAAGAGCACGATACCAATATTTACAGACCAGCCACTTTATGAGACTTGTCCCTTGCAAATTTTTTTATCAGCCTGTCAATTTCAATATCTCTGAGGATATTATACTCAATGTTCATCAGTGGCACGTGACTGAGTGTATCATGATGCATACTTGTACGTAGTCGTTTTCAATAAACTTCATTTTACTGAATGAGAGTTCTCCAGACCGTTCTTCTCCAGAGTTAGTGACCGTGAGGACCAAGTACATCCCAAGCATTATTTCCACATTAAGAAATGTATCCACATCCACAAAATATGTTAAACCATCCTTAAACAAGGGCTCACGGCTCATGACTGTGGAGGCCCCTGGGCAGGTGCCAACTTTGCCCTTCCCTAAATCCGGCCCTGCACAAAGGCTTTGTTCACATTACAACGTTAGGGCGAACGTGTTTGTGCGCTCAAAGTTTAAACACATATTCTTTCAGATGCTTGCAAAGTTCTGCTGGTGAACGTCGAGATCCCAAAGCAATAGCTTTCCACAAACTATCCAAGCATTGTTTTATTGATCAAATGCTAGTTATTTTTTTGCATGGCCCTTCCGTTAACTTAAATGTGTCTTTAATGTTAGCTTGTTTAGGGACACCTGACTTGATAACCGTGCTGGTTTTTCGGTGTCCTGGCAAACTATTTACTATGAAAATACAAATGCAATATCTTCCTTATCGCCAATAAACTTACTACTATTGATACTAGTGTGCTTTTGTTAGTGAAAAAATTGATTTCTTATAAAGTAGACAGCAATTACTTAAGTTCTCCACAACTTTTGGAAGAGTTTCCTCAAAAATGCAAGTGGAGTTGTAAACACATAGGTTGGCAACTAGCCTCCACTTTAGCCTGATATCTGCGAAAGCCAACAACAAAACATCAGTTTAAATTACATTTGCCCTACTGCACGTCATTGCCTCGGGTTGACTTATCATGAAGAACCCTATGTCCTGTTGCCTTGTCTGTCACTGTCACAAAACCACATTGGCAAGTAAAACGCGCGGCACCCATTGTTTATTTTGGGAAACACGAAACTGACTCTTTTTTTCCCCAATCTTGTCAGGGCGAGAAAGGGTTGACCAAAATTCAGCTCTTTGCCAGCGTTGTCACCAGGGGCGCAGCCAGGATTTTTCTAAGGGGGGCTGAACTTATGAAAGCACAAAGCCTTGAAGGAAAAATCTCTTCTGATTAGAATAGCCACGGAAAGCACATAATTTGTGGATTGACAATTGAAGCATATTTCTCACGTCCACGTTTCCTTCATTTTTGCTAAGTTAAGAAACGCATCAAACTTCTCTGCGCAAAACTGGTGGTATTGACGTGGCTTATTACCTTCTTTGTGGCTTATTACCTTCTTTCGCTTTTTTCCAATTTTTGTTAGCTGATTTTACCAACAAACCAAGGGCTTTATCGCTGCGATTGACAACATCAGGTGCAAACACAACACACCATTTGCAAAATGGACTTACAATGTTGGTGAAAACTAAGAAAATAAACATCAACATTCTGATTGCTAAGAGGGGGCTTGAGCCCCTTCAGCCCCCCCCTGTCTGCGCCTTTGGTTGTCACGTACGTTTAAAATGTGTATTAAACATTGTTTTGGAACATACTGGCAAACAGCATGCGGGGGTGATCTGCACACCACTGCATTGTGATACTACTTGTAAAGATTCCATGAGAGATGTGGTCGCCACTCAATTGCCAATGCGGCGCAATTATCCACGTACAAATTTTGATCACGATCCCCTTCACCAAAAAACAACTTTTTACAGCAACATTTCGCAACGAAATATAAACTATTTGTCAACACGAAATTTGATTTTGGTGACGACAGTTGGTGGCACGCTGAAGCCTGAAAGTTGCCTTTTGCAAGGGCGGTTGAGGTGAACGCTCTTGCCCAAGGACCGCTACGGCAATCCACTCAATTGTTCGTGGTTCGAACATCCAACCTTTCCATTGAGGCGAACACTCTGCCATTGACCTGTTGCTGCATGAATTTTTAGCGGTTTTCAAAGACACAACTCAGTTCTTTTATAGTCTTTGAATGCTCTTAAAGATGAGTAACAAGCGCCCTAAGAGCTTTTGTTGGCTTTGGAATGAAGCACTGAATAAATTACCATTAACGGTATAACTCGTTGCATGAGATTTTAGTGGTTTTCAGACAAACAGTGACAACTGCAGGTTTGGAGCAGAAACACGACGGGGCAGGCGTGGGTTGAGAGGGTGCGGGCGCGGCAGCAGGGCGAGATTTCTCATATTATTGCGGGTGTGGGACCTGTGGGCAGGGGCAGATACAGGGGGCGATCGTCTCCCTAAAACCCACGAAAGTAACTTTGTTCACATAGATATTGTACAATTCGGAAAATAGCATTCGCGATATAAGCCATTTTACCGTCCATTGTTTTGTCACAGCAGTGTTGTGAAGCATACCACATATCTCTTACAATAGCGATGCTGTTATGAAACTTGACTAGCAAATGTTACTGAAATCGCCCCCCTAACCTTATTGCCTGGGTCCGGCCCTGCCTGTAGGGCAGGTTTAAATTTTTCGGGTGCGGGGCGGGAGCGGGCAAGAAATTTCAACCCCCGCAGGACTCTAATATTTAGCGTGAACTTGATCAAAAGATGCTGATGAACACATTTTACAAAAACCGTTTGTGTAAGGTTGAAACGAAATGCTCACAGGAAATTTGCTCAAAACGATGAAATGCTAAACGGAAATTTGAACTTGCACTTCAAGTTACGCCTGATGTTCCAACAGCTTTCTAATTATTCGCAACGTTTTGTGCTTCAGCAACGATATGCGAAAACTCATTTTCGGCGTTCAGATTTTTTTCAAACAGTTTTTGGGACTACTGACGAAGCATATTGCATAACCGTAAAGCCAACCACATTCAACTGGCTTTCGGAAAGAACCTCACACTAAAATTTAGAAATAATAGTTTAGGTTATTTTTTGAAGATTTAGTAGGGATTATCGCAGACTCCCCTTCACTTTGTGTTTGCACGTGCTTAGAGGAAATAATAGAGCAGCTTCAAAATTTATTTGCTGGTCCGACCGTGCTTCGTTTGATAGTAAAGTTAGCCCGTTGCTTTTTAGGACAGGCACAGAGTTGCAAGTCAGGTCGGGCCTTTCGGGTCGGTCCAGGTTCGGGCTTAAGTTTGTCAAAATGTTTCAGGCCGATTTCGGGCCTGTCTACACAAGTGTTTCAACTTTTTTTATACCATTCGAAGTAACAATTTTTTTCTTTCTTGAAGTACATTTGTTCTGCTCACAGCGGTGACTTCTGTGAGTGAAGTGATCGTAATTTTTCTTCAGCTAATTTTATTTGCAAACACAGCGGCGTTCTTTTGTTCTCTGCTCGTATCAGTCTCACAGAGGAACTTAGCACGCATTGTGTCGAAAAAATCAATCACTTGCGTGATTCTTCGCTTGTGTTAAGAAACGGTGGCCTACAATCTGGCTTTTTATGCCTATAGCGCTATCCTAAATAGTTACTTTTATGCCCATAGGGCCATCGTGGATAGTTTCGTGATAGTCTTTTTTATGTTGAGAAACATTACATTCCGCAGTATTAGCACTGACTAACAAGCTGAGTTTGTGCTTGTTTAAGTTAATGTTTTGGTCAACGTGATTGCTATTTTGGGTGTGATAAAACCGTGTACCGGCAGCTACACCCGCACACTACGTTTTTTGATACCCCACAGTTGCGCATATCTTGACTCACTCGGTAAATTTGGCTTTCAGGCTAACCCGGGCTTCAATAATAAATGTCGGGCTCGGGCCGGGTACGGACTTCAAAATGAGGCTCGTTTACAACTCTGGATAGGCACACTCCGAGAGGCAGCAAGTTCATGATTAAGTATTTATTTTTAAAGGCGCTTTAACTCTTTTCAGTTTTTGTGTTTAGTCGCCCTAAACTGGTAATCTGAAATCTAAGAAATGTTGTTGTGAAGTGAGAAAATTTATAAAATGTTTACACTAAAGTCTCGGTAAATCCAGGGTGCTAAAATACCTTTGCGCTTGTCTTGAAATCAGGTCTTTTGTAACATTCTTAGTTGGGGACAATTGCCCCTAATCTCTAGGGTTTCTCAAACGGGGCCCTCGACCCCCTTTGGGGGCCACGGAGCGGTTGTCTGGGGGCCAGGAGCAGAGGCCTTTACTAGGTAGTCTTGCTGTGATATTGCATAAACCAAATGTCACGATATGTTGAAAGTCTTATAAAGGGGCCAAGCCCATGAAAATTTGAGAACCACTGCAGACGTTCCCACCAGACAAAGCCATATCCTCCAAAACCAGTCAATTGTCTTTTGAACAAAGGACATAGATGACATTCGACCACAGGCTTGCAAACACTATTGGTCCAGTAGTTCGATTCGATGCGAAGTTTTGATTGTCCTTCCACACAAAATCTGATGAAAAGTCTCTGAATGAAATCTTTGTAAATAGTCAGAGCTAGCTTTCCTTTTCCTCCTGTAGTTTTATCCTCAGCAATGGCTCGTCATTAAATCAGCTGACGCCTAGCTGCATTGGCGACGAACATTTCTTGGCACATCTTTTCAGTGGGAGATTTTCAAATAAACAAGTATCATAACCTCATTAGGGGAGCTGATCAACATCAAATTTTGGCGGGTGAAGTGAAGAACTCTGTAACGGTAAGGCTGTTCAGTTTCAATAGCAATGATATTTTCCTGGGTGGCGTATTGGCATCAGAAAATGATTTTAATAAATTAGAGGGGCTGAACCTCAGTCTCCAAACATAACACAACGGGAAACGTTATGTTTAGTTATGGTGGTGATGAAAGCTTTCATTGAAAGGGAGGTAAGCCGATGTGTTCCACAGCTTGTGGCAATGGCTGTACTGGATAAAGTTGTTCAGTGTGATTGCCTTTCAACGTTGTACTCACTGCTGAGCAAAGAAAAGGCGAATGCCCTACGTTGCAGGTTTTTGTAATACATTTTTCGAAATAGACGTTTGTTGCTAATGAACGATGATAAGGAATAACACTCTGCACGCGTTATTGGAAGAAGCTCAAATCAACAGCTAGGCCAAGTTTGCAGGTCGTGATGCAGTCTGCAAGCCTCAACCGGACTCCGTTTGATCTATTTTGTCAAAATGGGTACCGCATATGAGCAGGGCCGGCGCTAGGTGGTTGGGGCCCCGCCGAACCTGGACGTTGGGGCCCCCAATATACAATAAATTGCATTTAACACATAGTGTTTATGTAAACAGAAACATCAATTTATTCTAACAAATGCTTATGAAAGCATTTTCTACACAACGTATAAAGCAGACAGACTTAAGCATTTGCTATGCTTCAACCTAAGAAAATGACTTTTTCCAAGTTTTCAAAAAGCAAATGTTGTCAACTCAGTCAAACCTAATAAATTAGCAGTTTCACTTTCAATAGACATCACTGCCGTATTTTCTAGCCTTTCATCAGTCATAGTTTATCTGTGAAACGTTTTGATTATCCTCAACTTGCTGAAGCTCCGTTCAGCAGCATTGCGTACAGCAGTACTCGGCAAACCTTCGTTAGAATGGCCCCAAGACCCCTGTCCATTGGCATCCGCAGAAATTTTTCCAGGGGGGGAAACGTCGATATTTTGCTTATACTTTTCAGGTTGCTGAAGATGCAATGCAAACGGACATTCACAAAGCGCTTTACCCATTCTATACGAAAAGAAATTGCTGCATTTTATAGCAATAGCCACAAAAAATGCACTTCGTTGGCAGCAATAGCTAGATATATTGCGACAAGTTGAAAAATACACTATCTGCAGATTTTTCAAGCAGGTTACCTTATTTCAAAGAGGCAAATTGCCATGGTCTTTAACAAAACCACAATTGTGTCTTTATTTTACCTAGCAAGACTTGCCAGCATCACTTAGAAAAAAGAGCAGCAAACGTCTAAGATCTCGTTCAAAGCAATCAAAACACTCTTTCAATAAATCCTTGCTTGTCTTTACTGACTTTTTCACGGTGAACGCTCATCCACATAATCCGGACAAGCGTTCAGTCTCACACCAACAATGAATTTTGTAAACTTATTACGCTTCTTTTTGCACAGTAGGCTATAAAAGTACGTGGCTATCCGCTATCAGAACTCACTGGCTTCCTGCATTACCTGCGTTCGACATTCGCATGCGACAATACGCCTACTACCGTAACTTGAGGTGAACACGTGAAGATTCATTGCCATGTTACGCAATAAAGTCCAACAGTACAACAATCTGCACGCAAGTTTCGCAATTTGCTTCTGCAGATAGGCAAAGCAGCGGACATGAGTGAACTGCAAACTCATCACTGCACAACACCAGGACAGTGACACTGGTTCTTGTGAACTGTGGGTGTCATACCAGCAAAAAAACTGTCAATGCAAGAATTAAATCGTAATCAGAAAGCTGTTGACTTCAGTTTTGGTAGAAAATTTTGATTCTTTGTCCCAATTTCCAAAGAGGGGGCGAATGACTGTTTTGTCTCATTGGGGACGCCCATTCCTTTTCAGTCGTAAGTAAAGCCCGCGTTTTTTTTGAAAGTCCCAATTTCAAGCTTATGTTTTGCTCAGTTATCTGTAACATAGTAATGCTATGTTAATGTAATAAATCCTATAATGACAATATCAATGCCGTGTTAACATCGAACAATCAATGTTCATTATATTTGTTACAGTAGCCTATGTTTGATCCCACGCAACCGGCGCAGCAAACACGGCCCACAACAAGTGTTGCGCGGCCCAATAAAAAGTGCTGAATTGCCCACAATTGGGCCGAGGACCCCTACTGGGCACAGTGTTACTCGTTAAATAACTGGATATCTCATTGGTGAAAGTTTTGAGTTTTCATTGGACAATTCTGATGCAAGATACACTGGATATTACAGGCGCGGGCTACGAATGCGATTTTATGTGATTTTATACGGATTATTCTATTTTTGTACATTAAAAGGATACAGCACAGGTCTATACAACAGTGGTGTGACTGACCGGAGTTCAAGGGTGCGAACCTCCCCCCTGACAAGATAAATGCAGAAACTGAGCCCCCATTTTGCCTATATTTCGGTATTCAGTACTTTTTTGGTTTCCAGTAATTTGCTGTGATTTTGCGTTTTTCGGAAGTTCTTGGACTGTTGTTTCACAATGATTTCGGGTTTCAGTATGTAGAAATCCACATCCGGCTACATTTTAATTTCTAAACTTTTTTCTGAATGTTGGCAAGGGACCCCCTGCGGTGACCGGTGGGCCTCTTTCAGCTACGTTTCCCACCCTGGCTGAAAGCCAACCATTGCTAAATGCATTGTGAATAGCGTCGTTGTCAGCATTTGCGTTGGTACGCTGGATGTTGTGCAGGTAACGTTTGCTGAATCCACTTTGATTGTAAGCAATTAGTATAGCCTAGTAAAAGTTTTCGGGAAAATTATGTTGCAGACCAGTTGCGTAGCTGTACCTTCAAGAAGTTATGGGTGGTGTGAAGGTAAATTTCTTTGACATATTGGATAAATATGAATATTGAAAGGGGAAATGTGTGAAATCAGTTCTTGGTGAGTTCAGTTCTGGTGTCTCTATATGCCATAACAAACGTACTCGGTCAGATTTTGGGACCCCTTATTGCCCGCCCCCGCCCTCCCCGGCCGGGTAGTACGGGGGGTCTTTCCTCCGGCTCTGCACATGAGCGTAGGCAGGGGGGGCGGGCGGCAGAGGAGACCAAGACCCTGGATTTCTTAATTGTAGCAAAACGTTTGCTCTGTTCTTTCGAGTGGAAAAATCAAATTTCACCACTTTTGGCCACCCCCTAGAAAAACTTTTGGAAAAATCCACTAGTGCTCCCCCATTGGAAAAAATCCTTCCGACGCCCATGGTCCCGCATCTTGAGGGCCCGTGACAAGGTTAACGTATGTAGCCTTTTATACTGTATATTCTAAGAGATATAAACAACTACTCAAACATGAAGTAAACAATGAAACATTCTTTACATTACTGAGACTGCTGTAAATTATTAAATTCATCATTATAGCTTACTATATCCATATACTTTGTTTTAGTTAAAACGGGTTTTAGTTAAAACGATACTACACGAGATGTCAAGAAGATGCATCAAAGTTTAGCCTACGTCATATGAAGTGGGTATGCCGCCATCACTTCTCTTAATTTTTTGTGCTTTTCGTTTGATCCCCTAGACTCCTAGAGAATGAGTGTATGATGAGAGCTAAGTGGTGCAGCTTACCAGGCTTGTCCATGGGAATGTCATTACTATGGGAACAGCACAGATTTGTATTTCCCATGAGACTCAGAAATAGAATAAGAGTGTCAGAATTGTCATACTTAAACTATACTTCATAATTTTGAAGTCAATACAATTTGTCGTTTTGCATGTGTACATGCAGTCCTATTTAGTAGATACTAAACCTATCCATAATTTTAATTGAATTGCCGACGCTTCGTCGGAAAGTTCTTATACAACGCAATTGCGAGTACAGACAATGCACAACACAAGAATTGTCCTTCCTTCCACATCGACGATCGCCCGGGCAGAGATTTGTTTAGGGTGTTGAAGAGATCGCCCATTTCTCAACCGCACTGGAGAATTTCCCTCGTCTTCGACGAGGTTATTCCGATGGGAAGGCAGTAGGCAACACGACCGGACTCCGACGAAGATTGCATCCGCATTGGAGAATTTCCCTGCTACAGTCATAATGCCGAGCGCTTGGGCCAGACTGAAGTAAGTTCCAATTTTTAAGGTCTCGGCCGAGATTCGAACCACACGAACAACGACCTACCAGACATGAAGCGAGCGCGTCCGGTGTATTGATATTATAATAGTGTAATGGGAATCCCATGGGATGGGACAGGCATAAATTGCTATGGGATGGGTATGGGACAGATATGTCCCATGGACAACCCTACGGCTTAACGCAGAATGAAAGTCAACAAGGAAGAAAATCTAACGAAATATGCCCGATCCATTTATGCATATGCAAAGAAGGCAGAAAAAAAATAGTAAGAGTGTCGATGAAGAAAGTGGTGAACAAGCAGAAAAAGCAAAACCCATTTCAGTTGGTAAGTGTTTGATTCTGATGTTCAAGGTGTTTCAATATTCCTTTTAGGGTCGTTCCATCATAATTCAACAATTTGTTTGCAATTTCGTTACCCATACTCTCAGATTTTCACTATTTTCGGACATGCTATTCTCTGCAAAATTCTAAGCAAAATAAAAAAGGTCGAATTTGGTCCACCTGTTTCCGAGATATGGGCGTCGAAGTTTTGGTCACCAATAGGGGGCATTGAGTGCTTAAAAAACAAAATGCTGTTTCTTTTAATCCACTGATGTTAAAGATGTGATCCAAGGGTCAATTCGGCCTACACCAATTCAGGACATGTTGATTTGAAATATGATGCTAATTTAGTGTATATTTTCAGAAAAAATTATAGCCGCTTTAAAAGAAATTTAGTTGCCATAGAAACATATCCGAAAACCTGTGTGTCCGAAAACCAAAAATAATGTTTTAGTAATGAAGTATGATAGTCAATAATTCAAAAAACGTGAAACCTAAAATAGATTTTTCAAACAAACTTTTTATCTTAGATGGAAGGAAACTATGTTTTTTGCTACTGAGCTTCTCACCCTCACTAGTTTGAATTTGTCAGTGATGAGATTTCTTAATCACACGGCTTGGTATTGCGATGATAACCTGTATGCAGCAGCCAATCTACTGGTTGCAAAGTTTATTTGCATATTCTCAAAGGTAAAACGTGATTAAACTTGTTTTTTTTAACCTGAGCAGGGTTAAAGCACATTGCAAAGGCGTAATTTGGCCATTTAGAAAAAAGAGGTGCATTTTAAGACAAATGTATTTGTTCAGCACAACAACAGGCATTTTGAGCTCATTGTGTTATTGAACTGAAATAGGTTAGCTCAAATCAAATTCAAAGCCCTGCAGTAGTTTAACTACTGTTCAGAAAAGGTTAGCAAAGTTAACTACAATGAAATATAGGTCAGCTAAGTTTTTTGTAATTCAAGGTTTGCTGTCAGTTGTTGCACAATATGCTTATGATTTTTTTTGAATGAATTTTTTTTCAAGCTGACACGAAGTCCGTAGTACAAACACACACTGTTTGCACAACGCAGATTGGTAAAAACAGACAAAACAGAACGTTTTACAACGGGGTTGGAGGCGGAACCACAGGGTTACAGACACGTTCCTAACTCTATTGTTCGCTAACCCGTAACGCATAACATCTTTTCTTAGTTATTATATAAAAATGGAAGATTGATTCATTGGAAAAAGACATGGATAGAAGTGTTATTTGAAGCATCAGGAACGTTGGCCTGAAAACTTAACCGAGCAGGAAGGTTGGCCTGAATATCAGGAAGCCTATATCAGGAAGGTTGGCCTGAAAACTTAACCGAGCTAACTGCAGAGGATTGAACTGGCAAAACGGAGGGCTGGCCATTAATGCCAAAAATATTGCTGGAGCTTCGATCACAGATTCTGGAGTACCCTTTCAGCAAATAACATTAGTAATGAAAGGAAATAGTCTCCAATGACAAATCTTCATCCTTAACGTTAATGTGAGCCCTTCGTTTCACCAGTTCCATATCCTCTGCAGTTAACTCAGGTAAGTTTTTTAACCAAGCTTCCGGATATACCACTTTAATTGAAATGACACTTGTTTCCATTTCTTTTTCCAATGAAGTAATTTTCAATTTTTATATATTAACAAAGAGAAGATGTTAGAGTATATAATGCAATAACTGACAGCAAAACCTGAAATACAACTTCGCTATACTTCATGGTTGTTAATCTTGCTAACATTCTCTAAACACTGGTCAATAAACTACTGCAGAGTTTTAAATCTGATTTGAGCTAATCTAATCTAGTTTAGTCACAAAATGAGTTCAAAATACCTGTTGTGTGCTAAAAAATGCATTTGTCTTAAAAATGCACCTGTGACTTGCTCAACCAGCATTTGAAATTTTCCTTGTTAAGAAAGCAAGGTGTTGTTCTCCAATTGGCCAAATTACGCCTTTGCAATGTGCTTTAATTAAAAACAATAGGTTTCATCATGTTTGGCCTTTAAAAATATGCAAATAAGCTTTGCAACCAGTAGATTGACTACTGCATACAGATTCACCGGTACACAGGATTTTTGGGGACTTGAAGTTTGTAACGGATTTGGGGGTTTTGGGGGGTGCTGAGTCCTAAAATTGCATCCATTTTTGTCCATCTGGTCAGGATTAGCCGCTAGAGGGTATACGTTTTGCAGATTTTCGCAAAATATTGAAAAATCTCAAGAAAAGTTTCAAAAGTTATCTCCCACCATTTTTAACTTGAAAACAGATTTTGTAATCAGTAGTTGTGCTTTTCAATGCTGAAATGCTTTATCAGCTGTTGTTGAACGGCGTAGGCCCACAGGGAGTGAGTCAGCGGCAGCCTGTTATAAGCGGTAACTGCAATAAAATCCTATGTAAGAATAGTCTGTGCCTGGTACCATAGTTGATGAGCATGACTGGATGATTTGCAGTAAATTAGAAGAATTTGTGCATATTGGTTGGGCAACAAAGCGGATGCATAAACTTTCCGTGTTTCTTGTGTCTGTGGGACAGCAGGGCTTGCCAAGAGCATTGGACTAGGGAAAGTTGGCCAAAGAGAGAAAGACGTGAGATTGGTAAAACAAATATTATACACTTTCCTTTGATTAATCCAAACGAGGTATTACTTCCTTTCATCAAAGTATGAAAACAGTTCGCAAAAGCTTTAAATAGGTAATAGTGACTGCTTTGCATATTTGTGTGAAAAGTTCCCTGCGTTGAGCACTGAAAAGTTGAGGGCTGGAATTTTTTATGGTTCTCAGATATGACGTTTGAATGCAGGACAAATATTTTCCACTTACCTTGACAACCCTCGTAAAAACGTTTGGCGGTCACTAACAGCAGTTGTCGAAAACTTCCTTGGATATTTTAAAGCTCCTAACTATTACCTTTCAAAACAGCTGTTAAATTCTTACGAAAAATTAGGATGCAATATGAGTGTGAAGGTCCATTTTTTTCAAAGTCATGTAAACTATTTTATTGAAAACTTAGAAGCAATGATGTCAAACAAAGCTCAGGTCTCTGTCATTATGTGGCTAAAAGCAAGGTGGCTTGTGAAGTGAAGGAAACGTTCGTGGAACTTGATGATTTGAGTAATGACAGACGAGCCGTTGCAATATTTTTTAGTTGTCCTTCCTGTTTCCATTTATTCATGTTTGTTTATTTTACATGACGTACAGCCAGTATTATTGTCAGTTTGTAAAGCAAATTGGTTCGTGTTGTAGAGCACTAGTGCGCGGCTTTAACCTACGGCGCTGTGTGCAGGCGTGTTGACGTAGTTGGTTCATTCAAGCTTCCAAGTGTGGATGTGCGTTTGGGGGTGAATGAAGCACCCTGTGATGTTGTCCGTGTGAGGCGGTCATCTTCTAGTAACAAAGGGAGAGGAACCTTAAATACGACTACGGATGAACATAATCGTGCAAATGTGTTCCATGTTGCTTCTGATTGCTTGTTGTGGCCGCATCGTATCCTTGCAGCGAGTCGGTCGCTCTATGTGCTTCGTATCGATCGTGCTTTGTACTTCCTTCGCCAGTGCGTTGAATCTCCGGTTCGATTTGATTTTAGGTGGGGGAGGATGAAGTGAATTGGTGCGTGTTGTTGCGCACTAATGCGCGCAGTGGTTCTTTTACTTTGCGTATTTCATTGAAGCTCTCTGTAGGTGCCGATTATACTGATGGTCTGCATTCTCTATTGGATCACTGTATGCATAAGTTAGACTGTTTCAACTTTTCAGTAAAGCCGTTAAACAAGTAGGTGACAAGTCAATTCAGTTTTGCCCTCCTATATTTTACTGTTTTTCAAATCTAGAACCGCCTCTGTGTGTCTAACAAATTATGATATGGGATGCGAAGCACAAACAATAGTCATTCCGCAAGTATCCAGTTGAGTGGTGAATTTATGCTACTCCATTCAATTCATATACTCGAAAACTTGGCTTTGAAAGAGACAGTGCCTCCCCACTCACGAACCTCACCGCACATCACTGTAAAAAATATAAATTCAATACAATGAAATCAGGTCACTCTCTGTTACTCAGGGCAAGTGCAAGTTACTCAAAAATCCTGAATGTAAAAAGTATGTTCAATACAATGAACAATTTCAGGGCAAACTCTGTTTTTCAGGGCAAGCGCAGAGTTGCTCAAAAATCCTGAACGGAAAGAAATATATTAAGTACAGTGAAAAGTTTCAGGGGAAACTGTTTTTCAGGGCGAGCGCAAGTTGCTCAAAAATCCTGAAAAGTAAAATATTTTCAATACGGTATATTCAATGTACATTCACTGGGAGGGTGATTCTTGTAATTTGGGATAGTGTGTAATCTGGATCAAAGTCGTGACTGATTACAACGACTTTAATCTGGACCAAACTCTCGTTTTTTTATGCCAGGTGTTTCGTGCTGTTTTTAGAACTCTTCTGTTATCTGCTGCAGCATTGATCTTAACATCAAATTTTAGCTGACTGGCTGAGCTAGGGAAATTTTAAAGTTAGTTCTGTGAATGCAGTGTGTAACTTGGACACACCCTGGTGGCGGTTTGTGTAATATGGACCAGTGGTACAAATGACAATACTTGTATCAAGTACTTCGAAAGTGTTTTATAGGAACATCGTACAGTAGTGTACATGGTACAATCACAGTATACGAAACAATGCGTATAGGCACACTGGCACATGCATTTTGAGTGCGTCTTTCATTTCCCGAGGCACAATCTCTATCAGAAGCGAGCTGCACCGACGTGCAGATTGCTAGGCCCCTTTGAGTGCGCCGTGCGCGTCTGTAAGTGCCATGCTCAAGCGCACAACAACGATAACACATGCAGATGCAGTGAGTCAGACCCTTCGAACCGGAACCGTCGCTTTTAACGTTTGCGTTGCGCCATTGAAGCGACGTAGATATTTGCATCAGTAAAGGCAATTACCGTAAAATTTCTTGTCTGGGAGAACACAACATGCAAAGAACTTCAGCACTTCGAGTTAACAAGCAAGGTAACCACAGAATTTGCCTGTAATGGCACCTCTAGGGGATTGCATAAAGAACGTTATTGCCAAATTGACGTTACAAGCGCATTGAAATGCATGTAAAAGATGCCATCGGGACCGTGCAACATATAACGTTATATAGGCGAATTGACGTTACAGACGAAGCCGTTATAGACGATTTCAACTGTATAAAACAGATTTACAAGAGGTTTCAGGCTTCATTTGGATTAAACTGAAAAAGTTAGTTTCAGGGCAAAGTTGTTCCGCCACCCCAGTAAAATGCCTTCCCGTACGCATCACGAATATTGTACATGAAAGCATCGCTTGCTTTGTGATATTTCGCATCCTCGTGACGTGGCAAGAACACGTTTCCTGACCAAACCGTCTTACCCAAAGGCGCCAAGCAAAAGCACATTGATCCGTGGCACACGTCACCAGAGAAACGCTGCCCTATATAGCTAACCACTTTTTGTTCTCTTGTGTCTGTGATATGGACCACGAGTCCGCAATAAAATATCATTATTGTATATTACTACCGCACGTTTGGAAGGATGCATGAACTACATTATAGATCAGGCCTTGGCGGTGACACCACCGGAGTGTGGACCACACCTGCTTTGCCGCTACGTAGATGACCTATTTTTACTATTTCCTAACGAAGACTCTCTCAACAGGTTCTTTACCAATATTAATTCTGTTCACAGAAATAGTCTTTACCAAGGAGCTAGAAACTAATAAGTGCCTCCACTTTCTTGATGTTTTAATTGAGAAAACATCTACAGGTTTTATTATTTCTACCTACAGGAAACCCACTCATACAGGTTTCTACTCGAAATGGTCGAGTTTCGTTCCGTTGCAGAGGAAACGAAACCTTGTCAACTCTCCACTCCGCCGCGCTTATGATATTGCCAGTTCCTACCAACTGGTGCACACGGAATTTATGAATATTAAGCGAATGTTGTCTCGCAACGGGTACCCCAACAATTTTTTGGACCGTTGCATTCAGCAATTCTTAAA
>Ga0210059_1002888_pt1 | contig 27187 bp, 16 predicted proteins | sample Ectturendosymbi2_FD_188042 | JGI IMG/M metagenome (GOLD analysis project Ga0210059, IMG submission 188042) | Ecteinascidia turbinata endosymbiont from Florida, USA - Sample 2 (SPAdes) (version 2) | ecosystem: Host-associated > Tunicates > Ascidians > Unclassified | place: Key West, Florida... | reverse complement strand
GATCTTTCTCTGTTCTTTATATTCCAGCTGTTGTGGTTTACGTGGTTGGAAGTCTACCACGCTTTCCTATCGTTTTGTGTTCCTACCGACAAATCTTTTCTTTATGTGGGTGTTTATCGTGTCTCGCGCCTTAGAAGGCTTATGGTTAAGCATGTGTTTCTTCAGGTCATAACGTCTTGTAACCTTTAGTTTATCATTGCCTCGGTTATTCTTTCTTCTAAGTTCTAATGTCACGAGGTCTTGGTTGCTTGGTTATAAGTTCTTGGTTTTGTCCTGTTTTGAGTTTATGGTTTCGTATATATTATTCAATGCGGGGTGTTTAGTTAAGGTTTTTTTGAAATTGTGTTTTGGGAGCAAAGTTCTCACAGCAATTCGCTGTTTTAATGCGAGGCCTTATATTTTTGCAGTTGTGAGCTGCGCTGACGTAGCACTGAGTGTGTTCTACTCCATTGTTTTAAGGCGTTGCCAGATTTTGAGTGCTGTGCTTTGCTCTGTTCTCCAAACTTGGAGCGCTCATGTACTTTATGTTCATTACAGTGACACATTGTACAACACGGAGGAAAGAGAGAGCGTGTATAATAATATGTGTCGGGCCTGGGGTTGTAGGTTATTGTAGAGGTCCCTACTGGTTGAGGGTCAACCTAGTTGTTGCTGGAGAACAGGTCGGTCTCCCAACTAAGCAACCTGACGTCTTAAAGTTGCCAAGCCGATGCAAGGCAATTTGAAAGGCTCTCACCACTTTGTCCGCTAATAACTCTCCAGTAGTACTCTACGTTGACTGCTTCTTTCGATTATATTCAGATTTACAACAAAAAACGCCGATACACTTGAGCGTGAAGTCAGAAACACGTAACGTAACCGTTCGATACAGAGTCGGAATTAGAATGACGACGAACAAAAGCGTTGGGCGTTGGAATGCGGCACAGGAAACAGCGACCAACTGCGGTTATGTAGGTTTGCAAGCTATCATGTCGGCGGTCGGACTATTCGCAAACAAGTACATCGCGTTGAATCACCAATGGAATATTACTGGGAATTGCGCAGTTGAAATGCACAAAACGTTAAAGCACTAATGTGTCCACTATATATGCAGATTGTGTCTGCAAACTTCGCCAAAACATTGGTTTGGAAACGTTAATATGACGTCATATTGTGAGGTCACAAAGAGCGTATATCCAGTAAAAGTGACCACCATACGCCACTGCTCAATACTAGAATTTGGTAGGGGGCATACAATCAAGCATACGCTCCGCGCATCACAAGACCCCTGCACGCCACTGAATGCAACGGCCCATGGCTACGCGCCTGCCTCTAGGTTGTGCGTATGTGCGCACGCACATAAATTTTTGAAGGCGAGCAAAAAAGAAAATCGAAGTTCGGACAAAGTTTTGCGAGCTGTTGTACAGACAACTGTTCTGAGCATCAATAAAAGATGTGCTTCAAACCTAGAGAAAAACTTTACGTCAAGTTTTAATAACTCTTTTGCACTTGATTTTGCAAACGTTTTCATTGTGAAATTGTTTCAGCAAAGTGGTTATTTGACTAGATTACAGCCAGGTTCTTTCACCGAACCTACGGGGTTGGTTGACGAGATAACCACGACGATGGTGTCTCACCAATCCTATGTGACACAGTGAAAATCTTTGTTAACATTGATTAATTCTCTTGCCATTGTGTTTTCAATTATTGTAATTTCCACTGACAATTGGTCACTTTTTGCACGAAACTATTTACATTTATTAACTGCGTCTTATGAAACAATAGATCGATCAATCAGTCAGTGGTTGAAAACACTTCGTCCTGCCACAAACGCATCATATAAGCATAGGCAACGGAAACTTTCTGCCAATTTGTAGACACGACTTGTGCACCTGAGCGTAGGCTGCACCGGTGATGGACAAACCGCTCTTTTTCTTTTTGTGCGCGGCTCTTTGAGCTTGTGGCAATATATTGGTGTAAATAGTGTTATGACAACAGTCAATGCACTCAAATCTGGTTTTCCGTTTAGAATATGGCGATCGCTTGTTTTTATTCCAGTGTGGGTCTTATCATAACTCTAGAGCATGGAACACCAAACTACGGCCCTCAAAGATAGTTCTTACGACCCGACGCACTGTGCCACAAATGAGTTAAACTACAATGATACAGTCAGCTACCATTTATCCTTACTCCAGAAAACCGAACATTCAGAAAACCGGACTGGGTCCCGTTTAAATAAAATTGCGCTGAATGCCATCCGTTGTTCCACCTCTCCTTTCCGTTTGAATGACTTCAATGTATGAACAAGCTATCCATCTCGCAATCATAAGCTCACACACATACCTGGGCCTTTGTAAAAAACAAATCTGTTTGGTGATGCCCGTTCTAAGGTGATCTTGTCTGCCAATTTCTATTCAATACCTTCTTGTAAGTGGATGATTTCAAGACTCTGGTCTGATTATCTCCTCAGAGCGATATTGCCAAGTCAACCTGCAAGTAAAGTACACAGCTTTTTAAGTGAGTCAACTGCATTTTGGCCCTCACTTTTTTAAGCAGGCTGGTATTTTGAGCACGTTTTTTTGGAACAATATTCGCTTTGTTGTTTGCCAATGCATCACCAGTCCAAATCTCATTTCACATTATTGCTACTTTAAGCATACTCACCAAGTTGAACTGTACAGCAGGCGGAGGTAACAAAACTAAAAAGAATAACCACATATTTCACTTCCACTGCAACACGTGAAGGAGCGCTAGAGTTCACAATTTTTGGCTTTTGAGGCATTTTTTGCCATAATTCGTTGCTAGATCGCGCTGGAGACTCAATCAAGACATCATAGGCGTCACAGGTAAGCCAAGGGGGAACAATGAGGGTGATTGCTACTCCCAACTCTAAAAAATTACACCAAAATTTTCAGGTTAATCAAACCGTTGATGTGTAAGCCAAAGAAACACTTCAGTGCAAATCAACGAAACTGCTTTAAAGCTTATCTTACTTCTGTTTTTAGTAGAAGCTGATCGAAGCAGTGTGGTTTACCAATGGTCCATACTAAATCAAACGTTGTGTGTAGTGTAAGTGTTAGGAAATTCATATCATGGCTGACATTTGCCCGAGGTTTAAGCTTCGTGTGGAAGTTGGTGATTATGAAATACAAACATGTATCTAAGCACTTGTAATCACTAACCGCAAGTAAATAAAGGAGTAACGTATTTCTCAGCTGTTTCTGGCGCACCAGCTTGTTTTATCCCACCTAATGGTGTTGTAAGCTTCATTTAAAGACCATCCCAAATCCACTCTGATAACTCTGGCGTGCTACAAATATAACTTATCCTTGTTGTTGTTTGCTGATTAGCGTTTCTTGACTTTACTGCAGACCCGTGGTGATAACCGATTGCGGTTTCTTTTCCGCAAATTCACAACCATTTGCAAACTTTGTTTAGACTGAGTTGGTCAAACATATGCAAGTTTGTTTGGAGGACATGTGTTGCTTTTCCCAATTTGCAATATTGTCTTTATCATATTTGTGAATTATTTTGTTAACTCTAGGTAGCTAGCTAAATACCTAACCATGTAAGAGAAGCAATTTTAGTGCAAGCAGTGGGCAAAAATGCTGCCGCCGCCGCACTTCATGGCGTTTAAATAACATAAAGTCCAAACATTTTTCAAACGTTTTGAGACTCTAGCGTTTTCGTTTATCAGCTGCAAACGTCAATTAGCCGTTCAAGATTTGGACGACAACAGGATCAACGTCTTATATGCGCGCAAAATTTGTAGAAGGCCTACTTCTGAATTCGGGATCTTAGAACAAAATCGCTACTCGGTTTCGATTGAATGTATGTTAGTGTACATTAGAAGCGTGTAAAAATAAAAAGCCAATCGTAATGGCGGCCAAGAAGGCTTCTTGCTTAACTCCAGTGTTGGCTGCAAAAGTATACAGCAGATTTTGCACTTATAGCATCGAGCTTTTCACACGCGCTTTTGCTGGAATGCTTTACGAATATATGGTGGCATTGATCCAAAGCAGAAGCTTGGAAGTAAACTACAACAAACTTCTCAAACTTGTCAATTCAACGAAAGTTTAATTATTATGCGCAGGCCTAAATCTGAACACAATTATTCAGGAAAAACTTCCAGGAAAATGCACGTTTTATCAATGATGCTTATAAACAAGAGACACTAAATGTTTATGTCAAGACTCAGTTGTTGTTTGCCCCTCACCTGTTAAAATGTGTGGCTACGTGTTTGCATAGAGGGGAAACAGCTGGTCTCGAATGAACGCGGTTTTAAATGAACGTGTCCCAAATAGTTCTCAAATGCGCGAGTCGCAAAAGAACGGGTCTGAAATGAATGGTCTCTCATGAAATGGACTCAACTTTCTACACACCGTTTGGAAAATATCACTAGCCTGATGGGTCAGAGGCTGTTGTTTGTCATGGCAGTTCCCGTGATTAATTTAGGATCACTCATAAGTTTGTGGAGAGATATTACGATTCGCTCTGAATTATTCCTTGTAAATACTGCTACCCAGATGAAGGAAAAATACGACAATAACGTCAAACTGGAACGAGTGAACGCTGCAACCATGGAGTTGATCATGGGTTACATTTATACAGCAAGATTGGAAATAACAAAAGAAAACGCTTTTGTATTGCTATCCGCATGTGACTACCTTCAAATGAGTGGTATGAGTGAATGTTTTTTCCTGAGTTGCATTATCGTAAAACGTACTCTGAGTTGTTAAAAGTATCCTTGCACTGTTAGGAAATCAATCAGATTGTCGCGAAAAGCACACTGTTTGAAAATTATGCCAAGTTAAACTCTGGTTTAAATTCTAACACAATTTGTTAAACTCTGATTTAAATTTGAACTCTGATTTAAATTCCAACACAATTTATGTGAAGAGAGGCGATTCTTTGCGGAAACAAAACACTTTATTTGATGGGGAGGCTTGCTGCTATAGAATGGTGATTTTATTGCATTTGCTCTTGTTTAGAATGAAATTCGGTTTTCTTCGCTTGTTAGAACTCTTGCAATGACGCTGCTCCGAACGAAAAACATGCATTGCTGTCACTAAGAATCGCGCAAGATGCTTGAACAATGTTCAGCAGAAGATACAATTTTTGAAGTCTGTCCTTTCCAAAATTTTGAAATTATGTGCCTGGTGTCTACGGGTTGCATAACTTTATTTCGCAATATTTGACGGTCAAAGTAGATAAACCGTTTTACCCAATGCCTATCACTGTGTTTCTGTCTCAGTTCCGCTTTGAAAGGAGCGGTTAAACGTAACGTTAATTACAAAGCAACCGTAATTTCGCCGTTTCTTTGATTTGTTGAGCTAACTGTTTCCAGACGATCCTTTCAATATTTCTGCAAGTTTTCACTGCGCCGTATTAAATGCTTTTCAGTTTTGATGAAGCATTGTGCGGATTATCTTACGCAAAACATTAGCCCGGAAAGCTTCTACAGTTTTAAAAAAGCTGTAAGCACCTGCAATGAAATGTCAATGGCCACAACATCACTAACTTTTGTGTCTTCCAACAAGAAAGCCATTCTGAAACAACCAGAGTTCATCACGTTTGATCAAGAAGAAGTTCAATCCATCATCTCTTCTGAAGAAAAACGGGTATTAGCTTGGTTTTCGATGACTTGATTGGATTGTGCTCTGTTGCAAAACGCAGAAATTAAGCACTGTTTTCAGAAAACGTACTTGAACTGTTTTTTATCGTTTCGTTTGTGGTGTATCATTGTTATGCAATCAGCTACTACGCTCATCATTTCGATGAACTTTTGCCACTTAGCCAAAAACTGAAGAGCTGGCTTTCACAAGCATTGTCAAATGGATTCAACACGATATGGACCAAAGACGCGATATATTCCCAGATTTGCTTAAAAAGGTCAAACTTCATTTGCTGTCAACCACATTTTTGGAAGAAGTTGTGTTTTCTGAGGTAAGTTTCAGGTTCTGTGCTTCCAATAAGTTCCAGAAAAGTAATTATTTTAAACATGCATACGTTTTCCGATTTAATCTGATCGCTGAAGTAAACAACCTCCACGAAACATACTTTCATCAGAAACAAATCCAGACTGGGAGCCACCGCTCGACTGTTAAACCGTTGAACCCACTCAACTTTGGCTTTTGCCCTGTCAGTTGGGACTGAGTTTTTTCTAACGCATGCTACCTTGATTTTATAATAAAGCAATTTCAACATCCGTTACCCAACACACTGAAATACTTGTCATTCTAGCATTGAAAGGAGTAGTAGTTTCGTATTTCAATGCTAAAGTGTGTGTTGCGGTTGCCATAGACTTGGGAAGGCATTTCGCGGACCAGCATGTGCCTCGGCATAGCGTTTTCAGTGGCCCGCGGAAGTATTCAGGAAAATCCGCAAATACCAAATTTCCTCCAACTAATTACGGTAAATGTAAGTGTTGATGCTAACTTGAACAGAGCAGTGACGGATATTCAGGGTGTTCAAAGCAGGCGCGGATTTACCATTAGGCTAAAAAGGCTTAAGCGTAGGGCCTCCGATTTAGTGGAGCCCCAAAATTTTGGGAGTAAGGACAATTTCCAACATTTTTGTAAGCAATTATGTTTGTCTTTTTGTTTTGGTCCATCGCACGTTTTTTACTATGCCGCTAACAAAAGATCTCTATAGCAGGGTTGGGTAAATTTGTTAAATAGAAGAGTCATTGGCAGAAAAACAAAAACCACAGTGCGCCGCAAAATCAGTTTGTAGTGTCAAATACAGTTCAATAAACAATGCAGGTTTTACATAAAACGACCTACAATAAATCGCGTAGAATCCTTGGCAACTAACCGTTTCCTTAGGAATTCGTGTAAATACGTTGGTAAATGAAACAAATATTAAATATGAGGCGACAACTCGCTATCAACTTGAAATATTGCTATTCAGCTAGAAGAACCACACAAAACATGTCGACCAGCCGCAGTTTACCCATCTTTGCTCTGTAGCAGGTGTGAGCAATTAATTTGGCTCGGAGGCAACTTTGAGAAGGCCGGTATAGTTTGAAGCAAGTCTCAGTTCAAATTAGCCTCAACAATCAACACTAAAGGTTACCGTGACGGGTTGGAGGATATTTCAGATTTGAAGATTTTCCTGAAGGCTTCCGCGGGCCACATGTGGTGGGCCGCTATTTGCCCACTTCTGCTCTATAGTACATAAAAGAATGAGCGCGAAGGATTGAAGTGAATGACGATGAGCATTTTCTATTTATTTCGTTGAGAATTGATTATTGTTACGTATAATGTGTGGAACAAAACGCCTGAATTCATTTTTCACATTGCACCACGCCAGTAAGGTACTCAACAAATATGTAATGGGAGTGTAGCCATATAACTTCACCGCTTCCTTTTCGCTAGTGTCATTGTGACTGTTTTTGTTCCTGATATCGAGGGAATTGAAAATAAAGTAATATGTTTATGAATTGGAACAACTTGTTCAGTGAATGTAATGAGCACGTGTAGTGCTAGTTTTTATGACATACCTTCCAAAGGGCCGCCGAATTTAAAATAGCCTAGGGCCCCGAAAATGAAAATTCGCCTCTGGTTCAAGGTGTTCTGTGAACACCTGGAAATGAAGAAAAAGATTAAAAATCGGTTTTAGGGCATTCGTTAGCGATTGCGGAGAACTGCCTTTATTTGCATTGTTTTCTCATGCAGCGGATATATTTCTTAACACGACCGATCGAGTTTTGCTTGTCTGCTTCAAGCATGACTACAGGTTGTTCAAAAACACTCGAAGTTAAATAAATAAACAAAGAAAAGAAAAAAAACAGTAGAGCCAAACTATAGCGTATTTAAAGCAGCCAGGGTGTTCACCTTGCCTGTTAAACACCTTGGTACGTCATGCTTTGTTTTGCTAGCATTTCCGCTTAATCTGTACAGTGGAAGCAATCTGTGCAGTAGGCCGAATTCCTTGTGGTGGACTTGTACAGATGGGTTTTGCTTCAGGTTGAAATAGCCTACTTTGGCTAGGTAGGTGGTGCGGTTTGCCTGTGTGATGATTACTCTAACAGTTTGGACGATTTTTAAAATGAGAATGCACGAATCTGAATAATACTGACTTTAGTAGTGGTTAGCCTAGGCTCAGGTGCAAAGCAGCCTAACGCTGAAGTGTGGAATGTTCATAGCAGTCGAAAAACGGACGTTTCCTAGCATGTGTGCCAGTAGATTAATTTGATGATTCTATGTCGAAAATGCTATTTATTTCTTATCAGTGTGTTCGGTTGAAAATATTTTGAGAAATGAAAATAATGAATTCTTGTTTGCGTCCGATGCTGTCGACGTCCTAGCGTACATGCTGCGCGTGTTTGGTTATTATGAGCAACTGCCAATCTGTTCAAGTGTTCGAATGGCTTGTGGTGGAAGACAACCACCACGGCTGGTGAACATTCACAGTTTTGGGCTGGTTGCGAGCCTGGTGAACACCCTACCAAAATGGCCACCGTACGCCACTGGAACAGAGACTTACATTAGAAGGTACGGCCCACCGCTAAACACGACATCTCAAAGTGGTCCCCGAGCCAAATTGATTGCCTATCCCTGCCATAAACTTACTAAGGCTACAAAAAAGCTGCCCCATCTTTTATGCCGTTAATCAGCTTACCAGAAACAGTTTAGTTTTGCTTTTCTTTGTTTATATTCAGAGATACATTAGGCGCACTCTATGCTTGAAGCGTGTGTATAAGTTGATTTAATCAACTAAGTACTGCATAGGCCTTTCCTTTCGCAACAGCTAAGCGTTCATTCACAAGCAGGCGCAACCAGGGGTGGGGCGTTTGGGGCATCTTCCCCCCCCCGAAAATTTCAAAACATTGCATAGCAATTTTGACATTTGCAGAAACTTTCAAAGAATGAAGATGAAATTTTATATTTTAATCATGTAAATTTTGTATTCTAGTTATAACAATTTTCAGAAAGATTCTCGAAACGTCAACAATAAATACTATATTGTTATCACACCAGTTGAGCAAAGTTTGTAGCCAGGAGACTAGGCCTCGTGAGAGAAACAGTATACTATGTTCACATTGTGTTAGCTTTAAATTTGTCTGGGGTTATTGTAGGCTACTATTTAAGTGCATTTTATGTTCAGTGCCTAACCGTTGCTGCGGTTTCACAGCCAAGCTCTAACGTTGTAAGGGAATTCGAATTTCCCAAGGACCTCAAAGTGATTAGGTGTTGTTTAGGTAGTCCTAGCAAAAGTGGCGATGCTCACCCGCACGTTTTGGCGAGGCTGACCCAACCATTCGTAATAAAGTTCAAGTTGCATTCCTTTCAAGAGTGAAACAATAGCATTAGTGATTAAATATATCCTAACATTCATATCCGTCTGTTGTACCGGACAACTTCAGCACTCGCAATATCGTCTACAGAGATAATTTCACAGCAAATATATGCCGGTACTCGACTTTTCAGTCTGGCCGACTCGGTCAGGACGATTGGGTCTGGCCGTTTCGGTCAAGCCGTTTCGGACTGGGCCGTTTCGGTAACGGGACATTTCGGTCTGGCCCTTTCGGTTTGGGGACATTTCGGTCGCAACATTTCTGTACATAAACAAGCAATTATATTTGTTTATTTAAATGATTATATAGGCGATATAGGCGGGTGAAATGTAGCGCTAGCCGGTGTTATACCCAATTCTAAAGGGTGGCCTAGGGTGGGCCATGGTCCCCCAGTTGTGTGCTTAATCTCGTGTTTAAGTTCGTTTGATTGACATGACACATACAGCAAATAACGTTCAGCCAGCAATATTTCAAACGATAATTTAGAAGCTCTCGAGCCTGCATTTTGCATTTCCTAAATGCATGATAAGCTGGATTGTTGTTTTTGACGGCCGGGTAATGAGAATTGTTTATGACGACACACACCGTGGTAGCTCAAGATCCTGCGTGAAATTTAATGAGACCGCGGTCGTGGTGGTAAAAGATTCAGTTCGAAGCTAAGAAAGAGTGGCAGGAATGGGAAGATTGATCTGCAGTGCATTCAGGGCCGGATTAGGGGGCAACGGGAGCAATTTCCCCGGGGTCGTTGATGCTGATTAACTGTTGGATCTTGGATCATGTCTGTAGTTTTTTGAAATAAAACATTTCGGTGATAGGAAGTTTGCATTAAAAAGTTTCTGCAAGATTTCATAGACTGACCGAAATGTCTCGATACCAAAACGACCAAGACCGAAAAGTCACGTGAGCGAAACGGCTCAGACCGAAACAACCAGACCGAATCGGCCGTACCCCAGGGTCCTGTTGCGATATATTCAACTGAAGTTTCAAAAATCTAGATAATTGATTTGATGGATTTGTTAAAACATGACGAAAAGTTAGGCAGGTTTACTAGTAGCCTATACATCTGCCACACTAAAGCCATGACATCACTAGTTGAGTACGGAAGCACGTGTTGGTATTAGGCTACTAATTTTTACTCTATCCTGATCGTTCGGTTTGCATCTTCATTGAAACTGAAAAGTTCTCATTTTCGGAAATGTTGCGAGCAGAACTTTATCTGTGACCGTTTGCGAAAAAGTTGTACCACGGTTGAATAAGCACGATGACGTAATCGAATCAATTTTCATGAAAATCCTCCCCCTCCCGAAATAAAGAGCTGGTTGCGCCCCTGTTCACAAGTATAGACCAACAGATTACTCTGTTTAAATTACTTCACTGACTGCACGTGCGTGACATCTAATTTCAAATCAGAACAAGTCTTTGAACAATGAAATTACGCATTGCATTACGATGCTGTTGGGATAATGGACTTCGGAATGTTAGGTATTCCCAGCATACAAGACGGACACCACAAATATAATTTTCAACAGTTTTTTAATGATATTCTTTCCGCTACATAATACCTAATTGTCTCATGGACAGATTTTTTCATTTACAACCATTAAGTGTTTCACCAAAAATATTTGAAAGAGAAAGAGGCTGTTGGCTTGGCACAGAGAAATACAGATTAGAGATGTGGGGAAGTAACATTTTGTTGTTGAGGGCAGCGGTAAATTGGTTGGAAAATTTTTGTGGAGCGTAAAGTTAGAGCTGTGCTTCTGGACCCTTGACTGTAGAACGAGTGAAACCATGTGGATAAGTATGTTCAGGATTTCTAAATATTTGAAATAATTCGAAACATGACGCGTCTTCAATCTGTGATCGATAATACGCGATGGCATGACTTAGCCAAAGTTATCGATGGCATTTGTTTAATCCAGGGGTTTTCAAATTTTTTTCACGTTCCCCCTTACAAACCCAAAAACTTCCAATTCCTCCCCAACAAAAGTCACCAAAAAGATAATTGCAAAAATTTCACACTATCTACTGAGAAGAAACAATAGACGGCTATGAACCAAACAGAATCCTTTATGACGTCTGTCACTGCAGTTAAAGCAGTTTGTGTTTGCGTACTGTAGATTCTCATCTCAAGCAATCTCGTTGTGTAGTTTTTTTTATGTGTTGAATAAACAAATAATAATAACTTAAGTTTTTTTTCATTCACAGCTTTTTCCTCCCCACTTCCTCCCTGGAACAAATTTCCTCCCAGGAATTAAAATTTTCTTCCTTAGTGGGTCAAGTGCCACCCGTTTTAGAACCAATGGTTTAATCGCTTATAACGGTTTCTGCGTGCAAAAATAAAAAAATATGCGAGAAAACCAAAATGCACTGTTGTCTCAAGAAAACAGTAATTGTTTTCTTAACTCGTATGAAGTTAAAACAGATGGTTCAGTATGTTTGGCTTTGATGTAGCATGAACGCGATTAGTTACAACTAAAGTCACATACATTGTAATACTAAACCATTTGATAAGGGTTTTAAGGCATTTTCTCGAAATAGTTACTAGAGCTTGGAAAAATAGCCCAAGCAGTTTAAAACCTTGTGATGGCAAAGTAACTAACACTGACTTCTTTACTACATGCTTAAGTGGCAATAGAATTTTGTCGCATCATGTTGACATATTTTGTTTTGTTTATTTGGCATTTCTGCCGCAACTTGCACGTCGCACCATAGTTCAGGTCAGGCCCGTAATAAGGGGGGGCGAAGCCGCCCCTGAAAAGTTTTTCTCCTCCCCTGGAAAAATGTGTTGAACATCGTTTAAAACTATTGGACATAGTTCGAAAGCTTGGGGCCCCTCTCAGAAAACTCTTCGCCCCTCCTGGTGTTCCAAGCTAGTTACGGGCCTGATTCAGGTATAAATCGTAATCTGCTCCGTTCTTATACGTTTAAGTGGTTGATAACTGTTTGTGTAGTGGTCAACGTTTGTGAAGTTACAAATGAATCGTAGCAAGAAGTGCAGGATGCACGTTTCGAAAGTCAGACTAAGTAACACGAAAATCTCCAGTATTGTTGAAATCATTAATCATTCCTAACAATCTTTCCGGCTTCACCAATTGTGAATTACTATTTGTCGTGCAATGGTGACATCGGTGAAATATACTGTAATTAAAGGCGCAGGTTGGAATCTAGTCTTGGTTTAAAAAAATGGCGTCATTTGCAGAAGACAAGCATTGAAGTTATTTTCGTCCAACGCTTTTTTCGACAATGAAATGTTGAGTTGCATATGTCAAAAGATTAAATAATCTAAATTTGGCTTTTCATAGAAATCATGTCTTAACAACATTCTCAAAATTTTGTTTTGTGTATGTCCCAGCCCCTAGTTCGTCAATCGGATGTGTGTCGGGATTATTTTACATCAGAGTTGTTGAAGCGCTTGAGACTCAGTCCTGCTGCAAGTATTGACAAAAGCAGTAAGTACCCAAAATAACCTTAACTTCTATACCAACAGCTTGACATGCTTCCTTAACTGTATCTAAGTGTTGTTCAAACTTTTTGTACTAGCTTCTGTTCGTGTAATGAAGCCAAGTTGTCTACAGTAGAGGGGAGCTGAAAACGTTTACAGTTCGGTTATGAGTTTTCCTTAGCAAAGCGATTATGGTTTGTTTGCGGTTCAGTGTTTTTACTTTCAAACTGTTTCGCTATTGGTGACCATGTATCCGGTTCGAACGGGTTCAAAAGTGGTTCGAACTGAAGAAACACTCCCCTGAGCGTGATGCGTACATGATCGCTCTCGATTATCTCAATATGATGTTTTTGTAAAAACTCGCCATTTTATGTCAAACGTTATTGGATTTGTGTCAAAAAGTAAAAATCGTTTATATGTTACGTTAATTGGATTTGCGTCAAAATGTAATCTTTTTTTTCTTAGGTGTTACTATTAACATTTTCTCATTAGAAATTGTTTTTGAAGTTGTTTCAAAAGAAGTTGTTTTTTCAACTACGTCCTACAGTAAGCAATAAAAAGCTTGTTAGTTCCTGCCAAAATCACGGTGATCAGATTTCACGTAGGTCACTTCAGAACAAACGTTTACAATGAAAAATTTGGAATGCATTTAATTGTTTTGGGTGGACGTTTTCGAAATCTACCCAAAATTACCCGCTAAAGAACGATTGGCCGCCACGTCTGCCAGCCAAAATGGAAAAATAAAAACAAGAAAACACCAATTGAAGCCACTGACACAAGAAGACAAAATAATAAGGTAGAATATGCAAGAGACATTGACAAGATTATGCAGTGAAAAAACAAAACAAATGACAAAATGCTGTGTGTGGGGTGTTGCAGAAATGGCGAAAAAGTACACTGCACAGTGAAAGGGGTGAGATACAGCATAAGAGCGAAACAACAGCTCTCATCAACTATACAATTTGTGAATAGTATAGGAACAATAAATACACACGATGTGTAATTTGTCAAGTTCAAATAAGAGAAGTTCTTTTGCAAAGTCTGTTGAATGCAAATGGGGTAAAATATTTTAGATCACCACGAATCGAACTCCAAATCTTGGCGACGATGTTGAATTTAATTAGAATTCATTGTAGGTAGGTGATACTTTCGAGCTGTAACAAGCAACGCTTGAGATTATGAATTAAGTTCAGTGCAGTGGAATATTTGCCAAATTGATCAGAAAGATAGCTAAAATCAATTTATTTCTTAATTTTTCGATTAATGCTGGCCATTCCCATTGTCTTTCGACACACGTGATATTTAGCAACCGCGAGGGCTATCGCTTTTCGACTTCACGAACCACTTTTGGCGTACCACAGCCATTTCCACGAAACCTTCGAGGGCTATAACTTTCAGCTCGCGGACCGCGGTTTGCCTGCTACTGATTAAAATATTCCAGTCATCTGCAACGCGCAACCACAAGCTAATACCGGCTTTCTTTTCTGTTGTGGTTACGCAATATGTGTAGCGAAAAGTTTTATTGCATCATATAACAAACATCGTGAATGGCTATGTTTTGCTACTTATCCTGATCACTGTTATTTTAGCAACATGGTCATAGTGAAACAGTAAATAAATGGACTAGTTAACCCAGTGTCGGTTATCGCCTTGGTAACTTTCAAACAATTAGAAAAGTGCTACTCTAGGCGTATCTTGAAACCTGGTGAACCTTAGGAGTATGCCCAGCAAAACACGTTTTGGTTGAAATGCTCTCCTTTAGAACTGTTGTTGGTTTGTCTTTTTTGTAATTTGTAACATTCATCGTGGCAAATGTCACATTATCAGCGTCTAGGGTTGCCAGATCACTTGAATGTTTTTCAAGGACATTTTGTTTTTCAAAGAGAAACAGTGGACTACTTTCATGGGCGTCCGCAGGGGGGAAAACGGGCATTCGCCTCTGGAAATTGAGACCCAGAACCAAAAAGTTTTAGAAAATCTGAACTTAGCATCTTGATTCCGATTAATTGATTTACTTCTTGCAATGGCACTTTATTCACCAGTATAACACTCACAGTCACATTGCACAAGACCCAGCTTCACTGCTCTGGTGTGATGCAGTGATGAGCTTGCAGTCCACCCATGTCCACACCTTCGTCTGCATACTCAAGTTGCGGAACTTCCGAGCGCATTGTTATACTGTTGCCCTTTGTTGCGTAACAATAACATGGCAATGAATCTTTAAATGTTCACTTCAAGTTGCGATAGTTAGCATGTTTTTCCATATGTGACTGTTGACCTCACACATCTTTGGCAAGTGATGCAGCGAGACAGTGACTGCTGAAAACGGTAAAACACGTTGTTTTACACTGTGTGAAAGCATGAGTGAAACTGTAGCAATGTTTCCGCTTCCACAAGTTTGAAAAATCCATTACAGCAGACCTGCATAACATGCGGCCAGCGAAAGCTTTTCTTGCGGCCCGCGAGAACTGTCTCAATTGTAGAAAATGTTGCAAAAGCTCGACCTCGAATAAGTGATTGTCGTCCCAGAATTTCTTCCGTACTGCAACGAAATCTCTACATCGAAATGAACTAGACTTTTGCGGCCCGCGGCAAATTTATGTTGACCATTTGGCCCTTATAGCTTTCTGAGTTGTGCAGGCCTGCATTATAGTGTGAGCTTGTGAGTTTGACCAACTTGCATGAGTGAATAGCTTAATGAAGATACGCTTATGCAGGCTTCTTTTCACACAGTGCAAAACTACCTGACTTGTTGGAAATACCTCTATGAAAGGCTAGTGGGAATAAGCCTTAATCTTTAAGGCTTAGTTCTGACTTCTGAGCGAGTACTAAGTGCGAAGCTATAATTGCTGTAGCGAGCTTTCATCATTCATCTGCTCATTTCTTACGCCATTGCGGTGTTCTAATTTTAGTACGGTCGTAAGTTGTCCGATAGTCGTGTTAAGACACAGGTCTCTTTCGCATTGTTTGAAACAGTTTGGCGAGAGTGTTCAACTTCCTTGTTTTTTTCACCGCTAATGTTGATATGGTCGTTGATTGTTCTTAAATTACGACTAATTTGTAGAAAGTGCTGGCAAAAATGGATATTTGGCAGTTTATGAAAAGAAAAAGTATTTCTGTTGATGGCCGAAATGTAGAAAACAATTCGGACAAAAGATTTCAGAAGCGATTTCTGTTCAACCAGCACTGACTAATGAGAGAAACGCAAACGCAGTTGTTGATAGTTCAAGTCCATTTCAGACTCAGTTGTATGGTGTTAACAATGATAACGACATTTATGCACCAATTCAGCAAAAGTTGTAACGGATGACATTAGAAAAGTGCTAGTACAACTTTGTGGCAAACTCGATACAGCTCCACTTGAAAAAGATTTCAAACAGATGCGAATGGAGCGAGTGGTTTCATGGGACATTTTCTTTGTGATGTAGAAACAGTAAAGCGTTTTGTGAACGACTATTTGCATTGCAACGTCAGCAACCTGAAAAAGATATGCAAACTGTCGACGTTGCCCCCCTGGAAAAATTTCTGCGGACGCCTATGGCTATTTTCACCTTTTCAGCAAGTTTGACGTATGGGCAAGTCAAGCTAAACTAAGCTAACCATGTACAAAATTGAAAACTAAACAAAACGTATTATGACCATGACGACACGCACACAACCGTTCTTGGATAGTTCACTTTTTGCTCCACAACTGTTTGAAGATGGAACAAATTTATACATTGTTATGTTCATTTATATTGTTAAGTCTTGGTTCTTAAATGTTCTATGTATTCAATACGTATAGTTCAAAAATGAACAATTTAAAAACTATTCAAGAATTTTAAAGGATGCCGGAAAATAATCAAGGACAACAAGATGTTTTTCAATAATCAAAGACATAACGGGTTTCAGTAGGAAATTCAAAGATTATCCTTGGCGCTCAAGGACGTCTGGCAACCTTATCTGCTTCACAAAAATCGTTGAACACACTTTCAAAACTGTCAAACATCTGATACCGACAGACACAAAAGGGTAAATGTTGATATTTTGAAAGGACTTATTCCGATTACAGTTTTCAAACCTACATCAAGGAACGGTTGCTGTTATGGAGCATAAAATTGGGATAGACTTAACAGTTTCATCAACACTAAAAAATCCTTCAAAAAACTATACATGTTTTATTTTGAGACGTTTCGGATTATTCTTAATCCATCTTCAGTCAAAAAATGAAGCAACACTTGCCAATGCTAGCAATTCAAAACCAAAAGACTCTGCGACGCAATAAATAACAGTGTGACGCAAAAGACGTCAAAAGTAAAACCAAGACCGCCAACCCTGTCAAATTCGCTAAAAGCAAAAGCAGGACCAATAGCTATGCAGAAAGTGCTAAAACAAAACCTACGTAAGATCGTAATCTACGAAAACAAGCCAAGACCAGCAGCAAGAAACCGTTCACAGCGCACTGCAAGCGATGGATGCAAAAATTTTAACAATTAGCAATACTACAACCAGCACGATATGTCTTCATTTTAAGGCTCTCTTTTCTTATTCATGGCTGAGACGTTAGTTTAGTCGGGGCACAACCGCAAACCTTGTGTACATGCCAAGATGCAATCAAAAAAGTTTCATTCCGTGGAAATTCGCGATGGCAGCGAAACCACCTACAATAAGCACAACTACTGTATTTCACTTGATTTCCTTGTATGTTCATTGTACTTTGCGATCCATCTCGTTATAGGTTTCATGTACACTGTAACAGTTGCATTAAAAATTTTTTGGATAAAAGTAAAAGACCATATTTTCAAATTGGTGGCAAATATCTCCTTCAAGGTATGTTTCATCAGGCTTATTAGTAAAGCAAAAAAGTTTGAATAAAGTAAAAACGTGTCCGAATTCTGTTTGCATTTTGACTATCAGCGTAACCTGGTACAATGATCGTGTGAATTTCTCTTAAAGCGTTGATTTAAAGAACTATTTCGGATTTTCCTTTGAAAAGTCAAACGGTGCGGTTGAATTTTGGAGAAATGAGTCTTCAGTGAATGTAACGTTTCATAATGCTTTTACTGTGCTTTTTATGTTTATTTTGTTTTTTTCCGTGATTCCTGCTTTGCTGTCAATTTGCAAAGGCAAGTGCTACCAAAAGCCATGCTTGCAGTTGATATGAAATCGATAGATACCTTCAAATCATAAACGCAACAAATTTGGGGTTTTATTTTCAGAAGGAACAAACAAATTTGTATTCGCCAAAGGCACCACTATAAAGTTGCTTGATACTCGGACCTTGACCGTCACACAACTTCCAGTAAGTAGGTTTTGCTGATTGCGACAAAATCTAGAAATGATAAAAAGTGAACTTCATCTTGAGACGAAAATAGATTTACTCCTGGTTGGAAAAGGTGAAATTTTGCTTTAACTCCGTGATAATTGACTTCATTTTGTAGTTTTCCAGCATTGTTTTGAAAATAAGAGTTTGGAACTTGCGTTTTATTTCACTTCTTTTGCCCTTTTTGGGGAATGTTTTCTTCAGTTTTTTCAAATTTGATTTTGGCACTACCAAGGAGTCTAACTGTTTTACATTTATTTTGTATATTTGTTTGCACTTTTTATACTCTGCTACATTGCGCTTTCATATGCAGCTGGAAAGATTTTTGCAAATGATACCTGTTTTTTGCGTATTTCCCGTTTTTATTACTTCCTGCTGCTTTGCATCGTCAATTTTGGATTAGTTTTGTTTCGCAACAACTTTGAAATTATGTGAAACAAAGTTAAATGGTGTGTGCTGATCAACAACTATATTGTATTTTTTATATTTTAGGGTGCAGAGAATTCCGGCTTTTTTTCAATTGACGTTGACCATCTCTTCCAGAAATTGTCTTAATCTTTCTGCTGACTCTTTGCATTTGTCAGCATAAGTTTTCGTCTGTCACCTAAAAAGTACATGTAATCAACAAATAAATGTTTCATTAAAAAACTCCCGACATGCATCTTATGTGTTTCCAAAATTTTTCAATTTTCAAAACTTGACCATTGTCCGACTTCCAGTAAATAGATTTTGCTGATTGCGACAGACCTTAGATGAAAAATGAACCTTATTTTAGAACTAACAACCTGTAACATGTTGGAACACATACAAATGTGCTTTATTTGGTTTAATTCCGTGAAATTTCTTAAATTTTCATGCTGTTTTTATTAGAAGTTATCAAAAGAAGATTTTGGAGCTTGAGTGTTATCCTAGCCTCTCTGGATTTTCAAAGTTGTTTGGTGCAATTTTTAGAGGTTGTTTGTAGTTTGAGTTTTACTAAGTTTGCACATCTTTTTTTGTTTTTATTGCATTTACTGTATTCTGTGGCATTGCGCTTATACTGTACATGCAGATAGAACTATTTTCTCAGTACCAATATCTTGACGACGTGCTGTTTTTCATTATTTACTACAAAACTTGAGTGTTTCAAAACTTGTACTGTTTCAAAACTTGAGATTTGTATGTTTTTGTTTTGATACTACTGTTGTTGCGAGATCATGTGAAAGAAAGTTAAATGATCTACGCTGATTCAAACGATTTCCCGTTTTGTTTCAATTGACGTCTGCCTTCTTTTCGAGCAGCAGTTATAACTTCTATGCTGAAATGCACGCAGTTTTTCCACTCAGGTTTTCATCTGCAACATCAACAGAAGAGTTTTGCAAAGAAGAAACTTTACTAAAATAGAAAGAAAATCGCTAGGATGTACCATTCATGGTTATGAAAGTTAATAAATCTTACGTGATTTTCAACGATTTTTGTTCTGAAAAAGACATTAAAAGTCGTTTCATTGTAGAGGAAACTTCGTCACTTTTTAGTTTTTAGAGTGTGCCAAGACTGTGCTATGCGAGGAAAGCTCCGTTTTCAAATCCAAGAAAGGTTTGTGTTACTTTCTGATAGATCGCAGTATCGCGTACCGTCTATTTTGTTCTAAAGTCACGAAGCTTGTAAGAGTAGTATAACTTGTGCAATCTTTGGAAGAAAAGCCTGATGTAAATGCGTTTCTCCGCTTGTGAATTGCTCCAAGGACAGTGAAAAAATTTAAGTAATGACACCTTGAAGTAAAGTTGTTTGCGATTAACGTTGTTGGTATCGTTTTTTGTTTTGAGCAAGGATTTGTTTTGATTTTCTTGTATGTTTATTTGTTCCAGGATCTTCCTCAACAGTGCTTGAATAAATGCGTGGTTGCTTGCCAAAACAAGCTGTTTGTGTTTTCGTCGGATAAGACCAGGATCAGATATTTGCAACTTGATGTGGATGGAGCTGAATGGAGTGAAATTAAGAGTAACATGGATGACTGGGCAAATATCAACGCTGTTTGTTGCAAAGGTTGATAATTTTTAATCATTTTTGGTAAATATTTTTTGAACGTTTTTTGGTAAATATGTTGTTTTTTGGTAATATGTTTTGATTCCGATTGTTGTTCATCACTGCATATGAAGGATAACTTGAATCGTTTCTGGACACGTGGCGTGCTCAATGTGTAGGTTAGCTGCGTGGTTTAAATCTGTGACCAGTCTGGTAGAGCATTTTCTACTGTTTTGAAGAACTTGTATAGGCTACCTTTAAGACAGTGAAGTTTGTGTGAACTTCAAATAATTCTAAATAACCATGCCAACAACTATTTTTGGCGGCAAGATTTGCAACGAACTTTACTGCTTAGCTGGAATTGAGATTCTGCATCAGAATTTGCTACCGATTACAATTTGTATTGTTACAAATTGTAATTTTTATTGATTTGAAACGTAGAACTCTAAACGCCCGTCAAAACATTCGTTGCAGTAAATCTTTGGGCGAAGTTTACTTAACATCACTTTGAACTCAAAGAATGTTGTTTGTTTCAGCCTGCATTCACATCTACACATATATTTCAGGAAATAGTTCAACTACCGCCTTGAAAAATCAGCCAAATATTTGTTTCATACATAGTCCAGAAAATGATTGTCTATATTTTTCTTGGTTCGAATGGCCAACTATAGTTTTGGTGACTGAAACGTTGTTGAAGAAAAACAAACTATTTTATTTTTTTTGTCCAATATTGCTTAGTTTTGAATCGTGAAATAACACAAGCGAAGGGGGATAGAATTCGATTGCAGTGGCAGTCCGAATAAAAACACTACACAAATTTCAAATTTGTAAAAAGTTCATGCATTTTTGTTTAATAAAAGCAAGTCCGCACCAGAGTAATTGCCAGTAAAAAAAAATTAATTTTTGTATTTAAGGCAGTTGATTTTATGCAACCATAACTGTCATCTTCAGGGGGATTATTGTCAACAAAACAAACGTATTATCTGCTGTAAATATGGTTCAAACGTAGATGTTCATCTATTACAGGAAATTGCTGATGTTGTTTCTAACATTTGATACCTAGCTCCATTGTTTTCTAATGAAAATACCCTTGTTTCACAGTATACAGTGGTTGTGCTATTCAGTGGCATGCCTTAGCAGGTTGTCGTTAACTTAAAATCAGAAAAAAAGTTTGTTCCATTTCATTAGAAAAGATATTTGTTTTGACCCAATGCAGACACCGATATAACTTCAATACTCACAATTATTTATTTGAGTTGATCAAGCAGAGCGGCATCCTGCTGTGCGAAGATTTTGTTTTGTTCTGGTATTTCTCTTTGAGGTACGACCGCGACCTTTGCAGTAATAAGGCTTTGTTTAGTTACTCCAACAAAAGCAATACTGCCGAATTTCTACACTATTTGATAATGTCGTCATGTCGTCCATACACATTCAAGCATTTTTACGTCTAATGGTAATAGAAGAGGTGTACGAACAATATTTTACGGAGTCTGGAGGGATCAGGAGATCAGCGAGCAGGCAGTGAAACTGGGGTGTGCAGCTGCCGATGTATTTGATCCATATTTTTGCGTGGTGGTAATATTTAAATATCTTTTCAATTTTTCCTCCTCGCCCTGATCTCTCCAAACTCTGTAAAATCTTGACGTACACCTGTTCTATTACTTCTTCCACTGTTTCATCTGGCTACATGGGGGGGTGCAAAGAGAAGAATTTTCAATTGTTTTTACACAACGGCTTTTTCTTTGATCAAGCTCATTGTTCTTTTGTCATGATCACCAGTCGTTTCCTTGACTCTGCCCTATGAACAACCAGTTTCGCGTTGTGGGGTACTGTACATGGAACACCTCAGTGTACATATACACGAACAACCTTTTCACTAATGTGAATGCTTCGTGGCTCACATCCTAGTTTTTGTATTTTCTCAAAATAGTCTTTGCCGTTCACGGTAAGAATACACTAGCCGTGCGTGACTTAAAGACCCAAAGCTCGACATCAGAATCCATATTTTGCAGTGTCAAATTGACTTAAAGTAACCTGTTCTAGAGCGTTTTCCAAGAAAGCATCCCAACAAATTGAATATCCATGTTAAGACAAGTGTCCCATTTTTTGTCACAAACAAATAGCACCAGCTACTGAAGTGGTGTTAAACAATACCAAACAACAAATTCCCCTCAAAACAGTGCTTTTTTTGGACATCTTGCATCCTTAATTTTTAGCAGTGTTTTATTGGTGCTGCTACCTGGCCACATGCTGATTCACTTGACTCACGTGATTGGGCCGAAAAATGACATCCAACCTTGTTTTTTTTCTATAAATATCTTCAAGGAGACCACCCCATCATCTCCATCTCAAACTTGGTAATTCGTTTCAAAAGTTGACACATGATTATAAGTAACATTATACAGATGTCCATCTTTTTTTGCATATCATGCATTTTCCCCCTTCTTAAAATTGTCGTTTAAGAAAACGGAAGCAAGCTTACAAAAGCATCAGTAAAAATACAAACTGCAGCATAGAAATGATGAAAAAGGACTTCAGATAGGAAAGATCAAGCGACTCTGCAAGTTTCCTACTTCTACAACTTTGATACCTTTTGTTGTTATTTCATTAGATATGAAAAATGGTTAATGCATGAGTAGCTAAATCGACAAAGCAAAAGGTTCATAGACTTATAATATTATGTGGAAAAGCATCTATCTACTTTGTCTTTTCAACCATTCTTAGTACAAAACCAAACCACCGAAGTTAGTTTCAAATGCAATGCAAATCTAGTGAGTAAAACAGACGCGACAAAACACACTGCTAGACAAGAGGTTTGCATTGCCATTGTTTGCATTTCATATATTGTTCATGTTTGTTTTATTCAATGAAACAACTTGATCTTTGTTTCAAATGCACAATCGTGACGTTTCGAAGAAGTCCACGTTGGGTTTAAAATCGTGGTGATCGCCGAGTTTTCGTCAGCTTTTATAACCTCATTTCACGTGTTTTCATGCTTAGACCAGTTCCACGTGGTATACAACGACGAGGTAACTGGCTCATATGAGCAAAAGCTTTGTTGTCTTTTTCCTGGGTGGAGGTGCTTTCACGCAAACGCAAGCAAGTCCGTGAAAGGCTTGACTTTTTTCATAGGGCAACGTTTTCATGTGAGGTGACATGATGTCAAAGGTGTTCTGACATCTCGTTTGTGCGCCATACAACTCAGTTTTTGGGTGCAGGTCATATCATCATAGCTGGACATTATAATGGCCGATACTCCTCCCAATGGTTTAACCCGAAAAATGAACACGAAACAAGTTTCAGTGGACGTGTATCTATGAACAAACAGCAGCCGTTCTCATGTTTCTTAGAGCACCTGGGTGGGTTTATTTTTTTACTTCGTGTGATGTTTGAACATATTATAATTATGAAAGTTTTGCCTTTATTTAAAAATATATTATCTCAATAAGATTTATGAAGATGTTCCCTTAGTCGGTCACTGTGGCAAAAAAACGTCATGCCAAAAGTTGCGTGTAGGTGCAGTCACGAAGTTGTATCATTCTTCTCACCTCCCATGACTGACTCTGCAGTGGTTATCTTTCAGGTATAAACAGCATCAACAATGTTTGAGCTGAACAGCAACGATATGCAATGTATTGGCGCTGCTGAATCCTTGAAGCGAACTGTAAAGGGACGCTTTATCTGTTAAGCAAAAGACGTCTTTGCCACCATTGCTTTGGAAATAGCTTTGTGCCATGAATTACTTTCGGTTTTGCTCTGTTTTCTCCTATAACCGTGTTTGTAAGAGCTCGTACATCTTGCTTGTTGCGGAGCGATGGCTCCACGATAATGCGTCTTGCAGACATATGTTTGACAATGTTAGCAGGCCGCAGAGATGGTTCCGTGAAACTGATGCTGACATTTTCCTGTAACCACATTATTTAGACACAGCTATTCATGATTATATATCTGATTTTGTTTTAAACACTTTTCGTAAGATCCTTGTTTTTTGAAGAAATGTTGCATGTGTTTTAAAAAATAATCAACCAAAACGTTTAAATTCTAATATAAAGCCATTTACTGAAAGAAAAAAAACGAAGCAGTGATTTCTCACATTGCTGCACATTGCACACCATTCCTTAAAACCCGAATACCCTTAGGTGAAAATTCGTTTTAACTTGTGGTGGAAATGAAAACTGGCGACGAAAGGAAACTTTTAAGTACCCAAACCAACTATAAGAAACATTTTCGTGTTTACACATTTAGTAGTCGGCACGAAATCGTCTCTCCTAAACACATTTAGACTGAAAAACAGCGTATAATTGATGAGTGCAATTTGAAGTTCACAGTCTAATTAAAGACCTTCTATCCAACAAATGCTTTCGAAGGAGGTAGCGTGTTTAAACACGACACGATAAAGCTCATCACTGCATCCCTTGTGAAATAATATAATTTTTGTGCTGAACGCTGTCGTGACACACGAATTGTATCACTTTTCAAGAGCCGTTTAACATATACCGACAAATCGTTCAGAAGTTTGCATTCAACATCCATGCAAAAAGTTATGTGCTGCAAGATAACATTCACAACATTTTGTTTCTTTTCACGTTCGCAAGAAATGTATTGTTCTGAGATGAAACTCTCTTTTCATGCTAAGAGCGTTTTCTTGCAATGTGTGTAACAAACTTAAAAAAAATTGTTGTCACAATCACAGCACCATGGCAGCTGCTTGTGTGACGGTTCATGGCAAATTGAACAAAACACAGTTGAGTAAAATTTTACCCTTTGCTGTAATCGCACTTGTGTCCGGACATCCATAATGTCTAAGAACTAAAACTCTATTGCAGAATGCGAAAACTGCGAAAAATCTTACCAATCCACACCCAAGTATGAGGCTCGGCGTTCTCTATTTTCAGGCTGCGATTGTTTTCCTGTCATAATGCTTTCGACGCTGTCACAATGCTTGCTGTCATACTGAATGGATTTACAGCCACCTATTGCGATTTCTAGTTTAGACATGATCTACTGTTTTATGACTCAGACAACGAAATCTTAAAGCTGGTTGCGAAAAGTACCAGATCTAGAGACATCCCGTGCCATTGATGGCAATTGGGTTAGCTCTTCAGCGTTTCTACTCGTCAAATACTGTCCACAATTGTGCCTAGGTCTCCACAGTTTCTCCGTTTCTATTAAGCGTTTCTTGAAAAATGGCACTTACAGTATGAACTCGCGTCAGTTTCTGTAGTGTGACCTGGTTGCTGACGGTTTTCTTTGCGACATATTGTAATCTATAACTAGTATGTGTTGTATTATGCGTAAACGACTAATTTTATCGTTATGTTATATCATCCTTGAAAATATGTTATTTAGATTGCTTGATCGGCATTCGCCAGCGATGGCAGTCCGAGCAACGTCGTTATATTCTCGCGGATCTCACTGATCCTGTGACTACAATTCCTGACACTATAGTGGAGACCAGCATCGAGTTTCTGCCTCTGGATCGTAATAAGTGGCAAACAGGTATTTCCCTTGATGGCTGGGATACAATTACAACTGCTGTCTCATGCGGGAAGTTGTACGTCTTTGGTGAGTTGTTTTCTGAAATAACGTAGGTGATTCTGTTTCCTTAGTGATGTAGGACGTTGTAAGATTTATCGTTTTTGTAGCATTTTGCAGATTGCAGAACAGAACACACGCTGGTAATTTTGTTTAAGGGAGGTTATTGAAAGCAACGGAACTTGTTGCACAGGGTCGTCGTCAGTGAGGCATTGTAACGCCGGACCTCTCCCATTTGCTGTTGCTGCTTCGCAAATCGCCAACAATAAACATTTTGTAGTCTTCCGCGGAATGTGCACTGCTCGTTCCACCCAACATCCAAAACCTTGCGACTCACCAGACTGAGATGAACGGCTTGCGTAGTTCTTGACAACGAAGTTCCCTATGACTGCAGATATTTAACTGAAAATTAAATAATAAAACAGTAAACAAATTATTTCAGGTTTTGCACAGCAACACAGATCGTAAAACGTAATCAGTGTTTACAAATTCAACTCGCAGTTGGGCGGCTATATTTTCATAAATGTGAAAACAAAATGGTCATTCTTACTGCGAACAATATAGCCACAATTATTGAATACATTGCTTTATTCGACGTTTCAGCTTAGTCATAGGCCATCATAGGGAATATAAGTACAGTAAAACAGTTAGAAAGAAAAAATAAGGATGCAGTTTGAAGGCATTCGTGCTGTGTTATTTCATGGAGACCATTGTGTATTAAAAAGCAGTAGGATAGATTGCTGCTAAGATACAGTTCCGTGCATCCCTGCGAAAAGTGCCACGGAGACAGGAAGGTTATCAGCGCAAATCCTTGCTGTTACAAATAAGACAAGTGTCAAAAAGCGATGCAGTTCTCGAGTGCAATTTCTCAAACGCAACAGAAACAAACTAAGAAATCTACTAGAGCTGCTACATTGTACAAGCCTGACTATGCTATCAATAAGCCAAACGCACAATTGCAAATATTTAAAGTACAAGAAAACACGCCACTGCAGTTCTGAATGCAATGTCAACACCAATAGGTAACTGCAGTTACACGCTAATTCCCTGACTGCAAACAATGATAAGGTGTAATGAATTAATTACATACCAAACGATTTCACTTCCACAACTTGGAAATTCGGCATTACGTTTTTTTTTTATCTAAAAGACTTGCCGTTTCGAAAACCAGAAGTATGGCGTTACATTTACAGCTGAAAACGTTCCTAACTGCTTGTAGTCACAACGGCAAGTTTGTTGCGTGCTCACAAAAAGAACAGACCACACATTGCGTTGTGGCAGAGGAAATATTTTGATGTTACATTAAATAAATATTTATCATTCAAACCATCAGTAGTAGGTGCAAGGGAGCAGCGAAACTTTTTGATCCCAAAATGCACATTAATTCGGTTTCTGTCCTATTGTACTGTAGAGTGCAACAATTTCGCGTCTGACATGAGCCACACGCGCTAACGAGTCCGCCGCTTTGCACCCCTGACAACTGTTGCTCAATTCCGTCGGTGGGTTTATTCAACATGAAGAGTCAGAAAACTCTTTTCAAAAGCGCAGTGCACTCCTTCAGTTCGCCCATACTTTCTTATCTGTGGTCTACATTTGCAACCTGCTTAGTTCCGTAGGTTAAATA
>Ga0210059_1002887_pt1 | contig 27190 bp, 20 predicted proteins | sample Ectturendosymbi2_FD_188042 | JGI IMG/M metagenome (GOLD analysis project Ga0210059, IMG submission 188042) | Ecteinascidia turbinata endosymbiont from Florida, USA - Sample 2 (SPAdes) (version 2) | ecosystem: Host-associated > Tunicates > Ascidians > Unclassified | place: Key West, Florida... | reverse complement strand
TGCCATATGCCGTTTAACGCGAATACCGTTATACGCGAATTCAAGAACATTTACCAGTAACCATACTTTAATTTTCGTGCCCACCCAGATACCTAAAACCCATATAGACACCGGTACAGTATATGCGCCTTACATTCAATGGCGGCTTACATTAAATTTTGAAATCTATCTCATGCGGCTTACAATCAAGGGCGGCTTACAATCAAGGGCGGCTAACAATCGAGTAAATACGGTATATACTTCATTAAACCACAATGTATTGTAGCCTACAACGCATTGTGTGCTGCTGGCTCCTCAGTGAAAAGCTGAGACTTATCTCTAACTCAGTCTTAGGTGGCACACCTGCCAGGAGGCACAGTCAAAACAGAAAATTGACTCCAGTCACACTTTTGACACCAGCACTGAAATTGACTTCAGCACTGGATACTGCTACTACCGTTTTTGGTGAAATAAGCAAATATGTGTGAAATTTTGTGAGAAATAGATGAGTGCGTAAAATTGTAACAGAAACAAGCCAATGCATGACCTCCAATACCTATGCTGAGGAAACGCAATGTAAAAATTGATATAATCATCAACATAATACAATTGTCATTACTGCATTTCTTCAGTGTCACAATACACAGGAAAAAGACACACAATTTCTAAATGTCTTGTGTGTTCACACAAGACACAGCAAAAAGTTCTACATTCTCTTGTTTCTTATGACACAAGCTTGGATGTCTTCTTGTTTAATTCCACCACTTGTACGAAATTCTGTTGTAAGAACCTTGTAACAGATTTTTCACAGCAGATATTATCTTGAACTTGTTGTGCTTCGTCTTATGTTGAATAGGAAAACATTCCTTTCAAAAGACCAGAAGTCCAGAGAGCAAGATAGACAGGCAAAATGTTTTATGCATGTAAAATATTTTTGCTTGAAGCAAGGATCCTGTAAATTTTTTGAATGTCACTCTAATTTGCTCTGTGATGGTTTCCCAGCAATTGTACTGTTGATGGGCTTACAATAAATGATTTGCGACTTTGCGAAGTTCTTCTGTTTCATCAGCATTAGGCTGTTGACAGCTCAGTTTCAAATAGAGCTATCAAAGCATTTAGTCGCCATCTTTGGTATCTTACTTTAGAAATGGTTCCACTCTCATTGTTCAGCTGCAAGTTGAATGAGGTGGAAAAACTATTTGGTAGATTGCTTGTTAGCTCTAAAGCCAAAAGAACCAATCCCCTTTCCTCAATGGCAAAATAGTACTGGGTATGGCAAGCCAAGCTTCCCTGAAAAATATTGCAAGCTGCCATACATTGGCACACTTGGTATCTTTACTCTGTTTAACAATGATCATTCCTTTCTGGATAAAGATGCTCAAAACTGACCAGACCCACCAGTATATCTATAACAATGCTGCTGTCAAAATTGATGCCATTAATGATAAATAACTGTACTGAACGTGGTTTTAAAACTTAGATCAGATGTGTTTGCTGCAGCAAGGTCTAAACAACGCTATCAAAATTTCATACAAGGGGTGGAAGAAGACAGAAAAAACATCCAAGCTTGCAACAACCAAGAAATAGGAAAATGACACAAAATTGACATCTTTTTGCTGTTCCAAGTCTTGTGACGCAGAAGAAACACAATAGTGACAATTGTATCGTGTTGATGATATCAATTTCTTTATTTTCATCATGGTCATTGGAGGTACTGACAGTGGTGGAGCCAACCCAAACCTTTGGGGGAGGGAAATGCTTGACTTCAACCAAACAACAGCACTTTTGTTTTGGACACCGCTTCTCAAAGCACAAAATGACTAGATATGCTAAAATTCGGAGCGCATGGCCCCCTGGCTACGCCTATGGGTCCTGCACTGCTTGTTTTTCATGAGAAGGTTGCACACTCAGCTATTTTTACGTAATTTCATGAATGTATCTTTATTTCACCAAACGTGGTATTAGCAAAACCACCAGGGCTTAAAACTCAACAAGTTTAAACATTTTTGTAAAAACAATATAATATTGATTTATTTTAGCAGAAATCAGTGCAAATGGAAATTGTTTAATCTTTTAGGTCTTTCTGACCTAAAAGACCTCTTTCTTGTGAACAAAGACACAATTATGTCAGTTGGCATGCTCACATAGCTTTAATGAATAGCTGATATGTATTTTAGTAGGGTTAGACACCAAAATCATGTTCCTGCTCCAAGCAGTTACTAAGTTATGAACAAATTTCATTATTTGCAAGTTTTGCCCCCAACTTTGGGAGTCATGATGCACCCCTAAACATCAACCAATTGCGAAAAATTTTAGCTGGTTTTATTTTTTACCAAAATGCAACACTTTAACACTAGGAGAAGTTGTTTGAAAAAAGTTAAGGGTTCCTGATGCACCCTACCATCCATGTTCAGCATGATGCTGCACAGGCCATCTGGTAGTTGAGGTTATTTTAGCAAACCAGAAGATCTGTATGGCACAGTTGTGTGTCAATTTATGTTGCCTCTAATGAAATAAATTCACATTCTTTTAAACATGAACACCTGCCAAAATTTCCACTTTCACCTTATTCTTCATGTGGCAAGCTTGGTAGTAATGATAGTAAATCAACATATTTAATGGTCAAAACCATTAGTATTAATCAATAAAACAAAATTGGGATAAAAATTCTCAGATTAATCCACTTTGCTATGAGAATACTATAATTTTGCTAAATACATATATTTCAAAATGCAACTAAATTCATTTGTTAACACAATATAAAATCCAACTTGCCTTAATTTAAGAAGATATCCACTGTGAGGGCCACAAGTGATAAATTGCCCATCTTTGTTCTCATTGCATATCTCAAGCCTCACACTGTTTCTCAAAATACCTCCAGCACTAGCACTGCCATCATATTTATCCGCATTTAAACAAAGCCCTGGTAGTATGAAAAAGTAACTGTAGTTAAAACATATTTTAAGTCACTTCATTTCATGTATCACAATTTGAAATCAAACTGGGATCACCACAAGAAGAGAAATACAAACTGAACATATTCTTCACCTTCAACAAATAATGAACAATGAAACAATTACATCGAATTCTCTGCAAACATCTTTCTTACTACATAGTGATGGGTTTTCAGAATACCTAGCCATTCCAGAATTATTCCAAAATTGCTAAGTACAACAATGCATTCAATGCAAATACTACTAAACAAAAAGTTGTCCGCTGAAGAAAACAAGGAGGCCTACAGAGCACACCTTCTTAAATCTGCCACTGGCAATCAAAATAGAGGAATTTATTACACACAAAAAACACATCTTTGAAGGGTTGAACCACACGCTCAATGGAGTGCAGTAGCACATTCAACCTGGCAAAAGAGAGCTTTTCGCAAAAGGGCAAGTTCTGATATACATTACAACAAGATTTTCAGAGATTCGATAAGAACTCATCAAATTTGGTTGGTAATCCAGAGCAACTATCTGTTGGCAATAGTGGTATAATTCACATTGTCAAAATACTCAAGGATTTTCATGTTATAACTGGGTACAGTGCATTCGTTATGTCACAATGGTTTTTTCCTGCAAAGGGGTGCAGAAAAGACACGTAGCTTGTCTTACATCCAGGAAATGTCTGCTGTACAACTACAAATCCATGCATGCATACACTTACAAAATTGATGCTACCAATCACTGCACAACTGTGTCTTTGGAGCACTTCTTTTTGAGATTGTTAAAAAGATAATTCTGAACTCACTGTGAAGAAAAACATTTGAGCACAACTGCTCTGATGATTTTGTATTGTGATGAAAAAGTGAATGATGAATAAGAAGAACTGGTATAAAACTTCTTCCATGACAAATAATGTCATTACTTGTTCACTGTTTTTTAAGTATAGCAAACCTCAGTTGATCCCAATTCAGGATTTTTACGGATATGAAGTAAAGATCTAAGGATGTGAAGTAATTGCCACTGGTAATGTTGTGGCCACTCTTGAACAAAGGCACAATTATGTCAGTTGGCACACTCACATCACCACTCCAGCTCTCATCTTTTCCAACATGAAGCAAACCATTCAATAAAAATTGTTCCAACATCAACGGCCACCTACAATTTTATGGCAAATTTATCCAGCTTATTGGCCATACATTACAAAAACCTGCACCATGCCTTAAATACAAGTACTCATCAACGGTAATATTAGCATTAGGCCTGAATGGCTTTTGAGAATTTTCAATGAAAGGGTTCACCAAAGATGAAAAAAAACAAAATATATCCTATAATAGATTTTGTCTTCTTACATACTTCAAGTCAAACGTTAGGTATTTCAAGAAACCTGTTATTATGAGGCAAACGTTTCCTGAACAAGCCACATCCCCATGGCCCACAAGCTATTTCACACACCAAGAATAGTGGCGTTGTCATCAATTATATTTGTGTATAGCCAGGGTGGGATGCACTGTGGGTATTATGGTTGTGAATCATCTAATAATTACTGATGATATATATGTGTTCAGCCCCAGTATTACTGGGCAGCAATGTCTTCTGAATATTTCTGGTGACTATGCTTGTGAACATGAAATCACTTTTAATTGCAACAATACAATTGGTGTTCTATTTTGCCCAAAAAAGTATAAACAACCTGCTTCATCATATGTTTTTCTAAATGGTGCACATGTACAATTTTTTGACTATGTGAAATACCTTGATGTGTGGACAAATGCATCACTGAAGGATGATGATGATATTGAGAAGTCATATGAAACAATAAACCATTGAACCATAGTCATAAGAAACAATAAACTATTGAACCATAGAGAGAAAAGGGTTCCCACAAATTTACAAAATCATTTTCCATACTTTTTCAACACCTTTTAAATACTAAATCAAAGTTCAGTACGATTACTTCTCTTCAATTTTTGAATTTCTTAATCTATGAAATTCAATTTTACACATTGCATAACACCGGAAAACAGTGAAATGTTTTTCCTTCAGTAAAATTCTGCTCAGATACTTCACACCTCATTTCCATTTCCTTTTAGGAAATGAGGTATGAAGTATCTGAGCAGAATTTTACTGAGGTGTGTAGGAAATGAGGTGTGAAGTATCTGAGCAGAATTTTAAATTTCCTTTTAGATACTTCACACCTCATTTCCTTTTAGAGTTTCCATACTTTTTCAATACCCTACATCTCATTTCCTATTAGAATTTCCATACTTTTTAAATACCCTATGTACATTTTTGGCCAAATTAATGCTTTTTCAAGGTCTTGAAAAACAATTCTGAAATTCAATACTTTTTCAATACTTTCAATACCGCGTGGGAACCCTGGACATTTGGACAAGTGAAACCACTATACTGTGAAACAAACAAACTCAGAGGCACTTTCGATCAGTGCTCTCCTCCAGTAAAAAACACTCTATTTCATGCCAATGCATGCTTGCAAATTGTGGAGCAAATGCACACAGACCATTATGAAGCTCTTATGTGCTGCGTATAAGAATGCCTACCAAATTATACATTACATACCCAGAAATGTGAGTGTTTGCCTACACCAGGTTAGCCATTGCGTCAGGACCTTTGATGCCCTTCTGAGAGACAATTTGTATCAATTATGTGTGCGATGTTCGTCTTCATCCAACTTTTTCCTTCGATTACTTCAAATGTGTGATGCTTTTCACAAATCTTCATTCTTCAATTATTCAATGCTCCTGCATGATGGTGACCAAATGCAGTAGTTGTTGGTGAATTGTGTCAGTGTTCGCATCTCATCTGTATTGCTTTTGTATAGTAAAAAAATGTGTGGGCAATGTGTACACATGAAGCATACAAATGTAAGAAATGCTGTTGAAGTGTTTTGCCCTTATTGATATTGGTCATGTGCAAAACCGATTATGTAATGTGCTACTGTGTCGCTAACCTTTTCTTGTGCTCTTGTGTCTATGATCACATCTGTATGAACAAGGCGGCAATGAACTACTATTGTTATAATTATTATTATTATTATGGGTTATGTTGAACACCAATAACTTCTAGGGCAATGATAAGACCAAAAAACATCCCCAACTCATCCACATATATTTAATCTTCCAGTGAGGATCACCTGAAACTTGATGAGCTTCAGCAATACTACATTTTTGAAAATTTCTCTGCATAGGCTCATTGAAAAAAAAACAGAACAATCACAGAGGACTGTTATAAATGATGTGAGACGCAGCATACGCAGAATGACCTGGTCAGATTCTCATTATATTTTGCTACTGCAAGCATGTAGTAGCAGCTTCATTTGGCACTAAAGTCAGCCAACATGGATCTATCTTTACTCCAGAAGATCTGTAGATCATTTTCTTTCTCAGCTTCAGTGTTCACATTTCTTGGAAAACAGCGGCTCCAGAAGATAATAGGTAGTCATTATCTGAATCATTTATCTTTTCACAAAGCTGTTTCTACTACCTCATTTTCTATACCATTCATATCATCATCAGACTGTTCTCGCAAAATCCTATGAACTATCTCGCAACAGCTTGCATAGTGGCAAGTCTAAACATAATATTTTTTTCCATGAAAAACAAAACAATACAAGCTATCAAACAATTCTCACAAATGTTAATGAAAAGCTATGATGATCGACCAAAAATAAACAAAAACTAAATCTACTGCTGTTTGAAACAATCACATCCCTCCACCTACAGCACTGTACACATGATGTAAAACTACCTAGCATCTGTACACTGACAGCTGCAATGTGTGAATGCAATCTAAACGATGCCTTTATTTCACAAAAAGACCACGAAATCCTTGTCAAACAAAACAAATGGTTTCCTGGACTCATCCGCCAAATTAATTTCAAAACAGTAGTGTCTGTTGAACTTTTCAGCATTAGATCGCCTACAGCATCAACTGATGCGCTTGGTAATTATAGGTACGTGTGAGATTATTTCTGTGATGGATGACAAACATTTTCCCAAATCTTTAACAGGCTGTGTGCATCTACAAAACAACAAAAGTCTAAAAGTTTCAAAAAAAAATGCATTCTACTCCTCAAGTAACAAAGCTTAACAAATGAAAACATGGCAATTGACGCGCTTGGTAATTAAAGAGTAAGCACTACTAGGTTTACCAACATTTATCTACCCCAGCATTTACTGAGGTGTCAATAATGCATTTGCAGCCGCGTAAAATGCAAACAATGTCTAGTTTATAAATCTTTACAAATATCTATCGACACTAGCTATGAAAAATAAAAGAAAATTATTTTCAAAAAGAAATTTTAGAAATCATTGAGAAAAAGCAAAGGAAATTATTCCAGCAATAATATTTCTCCACATTAATCAAAATTAAAGTAATGAAATCATGAAATTAAATCAAACCAATGTTTGAATGACTCACCAGAATCAATATTATAAAGATGGGTGTAACTTATCCAAGTCCACCAGCTGCCTGTGTCATTCTCAAAAGAACATGATCTGGCAAATACCATCTTGGTGATTTTGTCACCAACAAGACACCTGCAACATGTGAATATACAAGAAACTTTTTTGGGCAGAAACCAGCACAAAGTGGTTTAACAGAAAACATTGAATTTTGTGCTCCAAAACCTGTCTGTTACAGTTTCAAATTTAGTGTGAACTATTAGATAGTAGTACTTTTGTTGCAAACACTTTTGCATAGGAGTGTTTAGTTTTCAAATGGCACTTACTAGGTACAAAACAACTTTGAGCCTAATGCACAATGGAAAGGCAAAAATATGTGTTTCCAAAAAAAATTCAGCAAGACAAGCACTAGCACCCTTCATAACACACAACAAAAACTTCTTTATCCAACTATATATGACTAATCTGCTATTATCAACGACATGGAGATGGCAGGATTAACCTAATGACACACAATTAATTTCAGTCTTACCCTCCATTATAATCAACTTAAACCATCCTTTTCACTCATACTAATTTTCTTAATTTCCTCTTCCACTTGCCATCTCCATTTTTTGTGGTCTTCCACTACCTCGTCATTTATCTTGAAGTCTAATGCTCTTCGCAGCACATCATCCTCATCCCTTCTCAAAACATGCCCATGCCATCATACCCAATTTGCTTTTGCCAACTTATCCACTGTATCTTGTACAGCTAAGATACCCATTAGTTCCTTCGTATTCTTCCTGTCCATCAGTTAAACTCCACACATCACTCTCACTATATTCTTCTCAGTTCATATCAAAAGTGGCATTTGATTTTCTGTTTCACCTCCATACAAAATTGCTGGTATCACACAATCCTCTCAAGTTTTTCGATTTATCTGCATTGGAAGCCTTTACCCTCTTAGCAACTCACCGCATTCTCTCAATTTCAACGAACCGACTTCTGCTCTTGCCATCACTGCTGCCTCAAATCCTTCACTAACATTCACCTTTCATCCCCTAAATAGTTGAACCCTTTTGCAGTTTCAACCCCACAACATAACTCTTCAACTGGCCCCACGATCACATCCTTTTCTTACAACTTTCACAAATGGAATGCTTTGCCATGCTGGGTTTCACCCTCTTCATCTTTGCAGATCACCCATGAATCCACCGTCCGTACCTTGTGCACAACAAGTTTGCCAAAACCCTTAACACATGCCACAAAGTTGTATCTTACTCATGAGTATTTCTCCTTCTGACCCAATAACGATCATGTATGTCTTCCCAAGGCTAACCTCCACTCCCTTGATCTCAAACGTAACCTTCCATTCATTGAACTTCCCTCAGGCACTCCTTACTCTCGGTAATCATCACCAACTCATCTGCATACAGAATTCAATTCATCATACCTTTCTACTGCTCTGTAACCACATGCCACCACAATTTGAAACAACAATGGTAATAACAAGATGAACACCAATTGTCACTGGAAATTCCACCAATAATCTTGCCCCCACTCTGACTTTCGCTTTCATTCCTAAAAACAATATCCATAATGCTTTGCCAGAATTTTTCATTTTATTTTCAGGGAAAACACTACAGTTTCTTTTGATTATTATAAGAAAAGATTGATGCTTCCATCAAAAATGTATTCTGAAGAAGTAACTCAAAAAACACACAGAACAATTTTGAAACTAGTGTTTTCGAAGAACCTACCATTCCTTAAAACAGTGGCAAGAAACACAGTGACAAGAAAGATTTTAAAGTCAAGAGGATAAACCACGATACCTTTCATTAAAAGAAAATCAGATTTTTGATATGCACAATAAATTGATCTCAAGCTTCCTAATTAATGAGTTACACAGTGTATTTTCAACACCACACAGATTTTCAGAATGAGTTTGGAGCATGCAAATATTGGTTCCAACGACACAAGAGATCAATGAAGTTTGAAACTAATAGGCCAGAATCATCAAAACACTTTAATCAGTTTACCTTTGGACATTCAAAAATTGTTAAAAAATCAGTAACACCAGATAATTTGTCTAATGATGAAACTCTCTTTAACACCTCGAAATCAAATTTTTTGGTTGAAGGTTGCGAATTTTTTGTGACTGATGTCACAAGTAATTTTTGGGCTATTTCAGCTTAAGTTACCTTGCCTAGGGCATAACTACTAGGCCAAACTATTTCACAGAAGTTTCCATTGGAGAATAGGCTCGAATCTGAGTCTTTTGAGACTTTGATCAACTTTCTAGCGTTTCTGGTTCAAAAGTTATGATCTAAAAACAAACAATTATTTAACGCATTAAGAATCGGCATACGATAAGTTCATACTTCGATTTCGGCCTAAAACCAGCAGTTTTCAGTTGCCTTCCCAACGCACTAGCTCCTCCGCTGATTGTGCTAGAGAGCTGTTCAAGACCTCAAACGGATCGGCCAATCTAGTAGATTGCACGCGAAAAAAATTTTTTGGTTGGGGGTTCGGATTGTTTGCAACTGACGTCATAAGTAAAGTAGTTTTGGGGTCATTTTGGCTCATGTTGCCTAGCATAGGGTCCAACCGCTAGGCCAAAGTGTTTCGCTGAAGTTTTCATTGGAAACTAGACTTGAGACCGAGTCTTTTGAGCCTTTGATCAACTTTCTAGCGTTTCTGGTTCAAAAGTTATGATCTAAAATAAACAAATTAATTAATTATCTAATTAGCTCATTAGTCAAATATTTTTACTAACTTACATCATAAATTTTGAACCCGAAACCCCAGCAGGTCATCCAAACTATCAAAAGACTCGGATTGTAGCCTAGTTTCCAGTAAAAACTTCAGTGAAATACTACCACCTAACAGTTGGTGCCCAGGGCCAGGCAGTGGGCCAAAGTGGCTTAAAAGTCCTCCACTTATGACATCACTCACAAAATAACCTGCACCCCCCAAGCAAAAAATTTTTTTTCAAGTGCAGACTAGAAGACTTCCCGTTTCTTTTGAGACTTACTGGGTCTGTAGAGCATACCGAACCGGAGAAATTCCCGCGCAAAGCCATGTGTGTTTAGACTTTTTTTTCGAAAATCCCTGAAAGCGGCAGGGCGCCAAAGAGTTAAATGTCTTTTAAAAGCAGTACTGCGCTGTCTTTCATTAACCAAGGTATAGCAGGTGACCTATACTTTTTGATAATCTGTGCAAAAGATGGGCAGTGCTGATCGCAACATATCAAGAAAATTCATGTTGGTTGTTTTTTCCACATAGATCTCCTTCAAACTATCTTGTATTCCAATCATTACAGCCTACTGAAATTTCATTTGAATGAATTGCCCACAATTGATATGGCAAATCTACTTGCAATGCTTTTCCAAGTATTCTCATTTTGCCTGTGCCAAAATGTACATACCACCATGAAGTTGGAACTCATGTTTCAGAGAAGGAAACATCACACAGAACATGTTGTACACACAAGAATAATTTTGTATGGCAACATCAACAACAGTATCGTGTAAGCATGAAGGAGCACACACCAAGGACGCTAGGTAACCTTCAGGGACAGCGGACAGCTGTGGCCTCTTGCTTTGCATCTCTATTCGCAGCAGCTCTATGCACCCTCGTGTAGTGACCTATCAAACCACATTTTTGCAGTCTGCATTTCCAGCAGGACAATGTCAGTGCGGGTGGTTGCAGAAACCGCAGAAACGACCTTTCTCTTCAGCTTTCTCACAGCAAAAACATAGTCCGCATGTGGAGCCATTGCGTTCACAGGCTTTTCCATGTCTTTCATAAGGACCAACGACCGAGTTAAAGATTCTTCTGCTGCAGCAAGGAAACTAGAATATGAAGACAACTGATGATTGGATCAACCAGAGGAAAGGCTTGCTCGAAAGCAGCATCTAAAGTTAAATTGTCTTTTTCAAGACGCCTCTGTTGGATCGCATTGGACATTATACCATTTATCACATAGCAGGTGTTAACGTTATTGTGCCACGGTCAAACTTCTGAAAGAGCAATTTTTTGACAGGTGTTTCAAAGCTTTGAGGAGCTGCTAGAGCGATTCTCCTGGTTGCTGCTTGCGTACCACAAGAAGGTGACTAGCAAGCACATCATTTTTCTTTACAATATACACACTTTTCAGGACTGCCAAGGCCTCTTCGTACCCAAGTCTATCCTCGATATAGGAATAAACGGTAGGCGACAAAAGGTTAACCACCAGGCCTCGCTTATTTACCTCCACCCCTGGATCAGTACAATGCTGGCAAGCCACAACTTCTTCTACCAACATTTCTAACATAGCAAGCCAGTATTTAAAAATATTTAAAAATCGAGGAAGCTTCAACATCTGAGGGAAGCACATCTAACGCCTTCAGTTTCAATAGTCGATCCATTACAATTCAGTGAATTAAATTGTGGTAACCTGGCAGCAGAGACGGCCACATAGGCAGGCACTCAGGCTTTAACTCCTTGAAAGTTTGCGCTATGTTGAAACACACAGCACCTGCAATAAAACAATTTCTGTTGTTTGCTTGGATCTACCATAGAGAAGTAACAGTCTGTGAAATGGTTCGAGGGTGCACACCAAAGATGGCAAATAGCGAAATATATTGCCCTTTTCTCCAAACTAACTTTCAACAGTACGCTAACCTTCCACAGTAATTAAGTTGGCATAATATTTTTCATGGTTTTGCTGCATAAACAAAGAAGATGACAATTATTGCCCAAGGACAATAAGAAAATAATTTTGTTACATGCTGATTAACCAAACAATGCAAACAGAAAAAAATCAGCTACCTATCCGTATATGCCAATCTCTTTTCTGGGTCAATAGTTGATCCAAAATTGCGAATTTTAAACTTGTGGTATTGGTTCATTTCTTCGAGAAATAATTCTTTCTGTTTAGAAAGTCTGTCATCACTTTCCCAAACTCGCAAAGGAAGGTTACTGCTTGTTGCGCCAAAGTCCTTTATACCAAGCCAATATTCAAAATCTGAGAAAATAGGAAATTTGAACTATCAATAAAAATACATTTTATGAAATCTTACAAAAAATCAAGTTGCTTTAAGTATTACAGGTCGAAATAAGCAGGAACATCAAAATCATACCGGTCTCAAATGAAATCACATTGTTTTGTAAGAAAACAAGGGAACATTTCGGTCTGCGAACAATTGGGCAACAACATTTCTGCACATAAACAACTTACTACATTTGTTTATTTAAATGATTGATAAAGCTTTATTAAAATATTGAAATGGTTGATTGAAATGATCATAGGCAGGTGAAATGTCACCCTACCAACTCCCTTTGAGGAGTCATGATTGCGAATTAATTTCAATTGTATTTATGACTTTGAAGAATTTGTATTTAATTGAAATGTCAACAATGATTTAATTTGCTTGCTGATGACAATGAAAATCATATGTTGATGCTGATTAACTGCTGGATCTTGGATCATATTTGTAGTTTTTTTCAAATAAAACTTCTCATTGATTTAAGTATGTTCACATAAAAATGTTAACATGTAAGAATTCTGCAAGATTTCATTGCCTGACCGAACTGACCCCAGACTGAAACGGCTCAGACTGAATTGGCCAGAATAAAACAGCCAACCTGAATCGGCCCGACTGAAAAGTCACGTACCCTTACAGGTTAGATTTAGCCCCTTGCAAAAAAGCAAAATTATACCCTGTGTCCTGTGCGCCACTTTTTTGACTAATCGAACGGCAGATTTTAACAAAATTCCTAAATGTTGAAGGTTATCGATTACAAAACATTGTTAGCAGCTTCAATTCTAAGTTTAGTGGAATAATTGATGCTTCTTACAATTGTAGAGGTAGCAGTGAAAACTGTTACATTACCAAACTTGCTGCTTATTTGGTCAGGTTTGTTTCTTTCCAAAGGTACACATGTTTGACATGCACCTGTCACAAGGTACACATGTCACACTTCTTGAGGATAGGAAATTCATCTCAGTTCATGACTACACATGGAAATGAACTCATTCTCTTATTATCTTTCAACGTGTATTGTTTTCGCTGTTGAGCTTGAATTCTGATTAAGGAGCATTCCCATTTAATTGATTACTACATATGAGGTCATATGACTTAGTAACTGCTTTTAAAATTTGAAAAAATAGTTGGCAATTTTTTTGCCCCTTGAGTTGAAGTTTGGCTCTTTTCTGGACTAGATTTGGCCCCTTGACAAAAAGTAGATGTGGCAACCCTACATCCAAACTTGAAGCTTTAAGTCTGAAAATGAATTCCAGCTATGTGGAAGTATGCACTATCTATGTACAGCAATGCCAATTAGCCTTTTTATTAACTCACCTTTCCAATTTTTGAAACAATTTATGATTTTCAATACAATAAATTTTTTCATCATTGACATAACTTTGAAGCAAGCAAAAACAGCAACTCCTATTAAATCCATAGCAGTAAAGCACGATTCAAAAACCAAGGTACCTGTGCGACCAGTTTCTTTAGCAATCAACCATTTGATGAAATCGTGAGATTGTTTGCTTTTTGGAAGAGCAAGTTTGCCGTCTTTTTGTTGACAAGCCTGTTGGGCACTTTTGAAGTCTTTGTAATCAGTTAAACTGAATCCAACATGGTAACAAGCTACACAATTCAAAATGTACACAGTATTCTATAAGGTGCAGAAAAATGCACAGCTAAATCAAATAATAGAAAATAGTAAAAATAATCTCACTTAACACACATATCAACACTTGCTTATTGTAACATCACTGGCACTGCAACTGAAAAGGAAGGAATTCCTTGACACTTTGAGAATCGGTCTACGATATATTCGTACTTTTCAATTTCGGCCTAAAAAACAGCAGTTTTCGGTTGCCTTACCAATGCCCTAGCTCCTCTGCCGATTGTGCTAGAGAGCTGTTTAAGAGCTCAAACGGATCGGCTAGTCTAGTAGATTGCACTCGAAAAAAAAATTTTGGTTGGGGGTTGCAGATTTTTTGACTGACATCATAAGTGAAGTAGTTTTAGGGTCATTTTGGCTCATGTTGCCTGGCCTAGGGCCGAACCGCTATGCTAAAGTGTGCCGCTGAAGTTTTCATTGGAAACTAGACTTGAGACCGAGTTTTTTGAGCCTTTGATCGACTTTCTAGCGTTTCTGGTTCAAAACTTATGGTCTAAAATAAACAAATTAATTAACTAGCTAATTAGCTAATTAGTCAAATATTTTTACTAACTTACATCACAACTTTGAACCCGAAACCCCAGCAGGTCATCCAAAGTATCAAAAGACTCGGATTGTAGCCTAGTTTCTAGTAAAAACATCAGCGAAATACTACCACCTAACGGTTGGCGCCCAGGGCCAGGCAAAGTGGGTCAAGGTGGCCTAAAAAACTTCTGACATCACTCACAGAAAACCCGTTGATGTTCCTGCTTATTTCGACCTGTAACACTCACAGAAAACCCGTTTTGAGACTTTTACCGGGTCTGTAGAGCATACTGGAGCAGAGAAATTCTCGCACAAAGCCACATGCGTTTAGGCAGTTTTTTTTTCCGAAAATCCCTGAATCCTAGCAAACGTCAAAGAGTTAACAAACATTTACTAAAAATGGGAAAGAACTCGCCCCAAAATTAGGGTGTTACTACTGGTAGTATTATCCCCTTTCCACTTATTCTGCATCATGAGCAACATGGCTACCTTGGCACTAAATGCTGCATTGAAGGCAAATTACTACATAGTCCCCACTTATTAAGCCCATGGTCAATAAGGCCAAAATTCTGGTCCAGAATTACTCCATTTTTCTCCCTTTAAACCACATAGACAAGCAAATAGTCGCCCTGAAATATAACCATAACAAATGATAATAAAAGAGGAAACCCAGCCACCACATCTGCGATTCATCGCACAGTGATGTAGGGTGAATATTTCCAAATTTAATTGTAAAAATAATTGTCGATTATGATTAAGTGGGCAATGTAATCAATTACGATTATGATTACATTTCATTTTCGATCAGTTCAATTGATTATAATTACTCAAAAACCTGTAATTGATTCTAATCGATTACGATTGTCCCACATCTGCATGGCACTGTCAAAATGCAGTCAAGGTACTACCACTGAACAACTAACATCTCTCATGGTTCCCTAGGATTTGACAAGATGAATGAAATTGAAAACTTGAACAACCATGGTCAACACTTTCTCTGCCACCAACAACCACACACTTGATGTTTTTGCATGGTAATGAATACGCTACTGTTGTGTCCAGTGTAAGTAAATTTGGCAAATTTTAGCCATAGTACAATCAACCAAATTCATGTGTATGAGAGTGGCAAAAATTTGTCTGGTGCTTAATAGGCACACCCGCTTAGTAAGCCTAAACATGTCCAGATGGGTTTAATGCGTGGGTGCTACTGTACCACACATCAATTCTACTAAACCCAAATGTAACTGTAACAGCCACAAAACCTGTTCATTAACATCCAAGTAAAAGCCAATTGAAATTGCAGCCTGGTCTACCAAATGTGTTCTACCACATTACCACTGTGCCTTTCCACAGGAACGAGGCCTGCGTTCAAGCAAGAAATTACTTTGAAAAGTTAGGATTCTAAAAGCCACAAAAAAACTTCAGTAAAAAAAATCACTCTCGGTGTTGGCACCCAGGGCCAGGTAACCCAGTAAAAATGCCTAAATGTACCCTTATTATGTGACATCACACACAAAAAAAGCCTAAATCCAAAATTTCCTAATTTTTTCTTTATATCTAAACTACAAGACTTCCTGCATCTTTTCAGGGTTTGAACAGTTCTCTAGCTCAATCGCTTGGCAAGTTGTGGAATTGCAAAGTGGCATGAAAAGAGTGGCTCACGCATGATTTCATAGCACGAATATATCATACACCAGTGTTGAATCTGCTAAATTACCGCAGAAATCCGTTATGAAATACTTGTTATTTAAACAAAAAATTATGTTTTGTTTCTCAAATCCAGCCCTGATAGGAACTGAACAGAACAGAATTTATTGACTGTATTCAAAATGCAACCAAAACATAACAAGCACATCAACTTATCACTATCATTCACAAACCACAGTATCCAACTTACAAAAAACTTACTTGAATTGAACGATACATATGATTCAGGGCATGCTGGAATACATTTGTAAGGAAGCTGTGACCATCTGCCTGTCTTTAGGCATGTTATTTCAATCACAACACGACCAGGGACAATCATATTTCCTTCCAAACACTGGTACGCAGCACGACTTCCATAAGTATACCTCGAGTTAGGGGTCAGTAATCTAGCATTTTTGAGAGTGGCGGGTTTAGGACAAAATATCTTGCGACATTCATGAAGCTCAGGTATCCATTTACCTGTTAAAACAACAATCCTAATTGCTCAACACAATCAACAAACTTTTTCAAGAAACATAAGACTCTATGAAAATTTCGTTGCATCACATTTTTGAGTTCACTCCTTTTCACCAACTCTCTTGCCACTTTGCACTTGTGAATACAAGCTTTACTCTTATTTGCCAGGTATCTTCCAATTTTGCAATTGAAAGAACTTTGTGAATTGATAAAAGACGAGTTAAATTCAACCATCCTTGCATTACACCAGGCAAGAGTTCATACATTAACTTGGTCTTCATAAAATCTAGAAGTAATTATCTAATATCCATTTAATGTTAAGATTGTTAACGCAATGTCACATCTTACTACTTGAAATGGCCAACACATAAATACTGGTGCACATAAGTGCAATCTTTCAAGCTTTCCAACAAATAATTTTGGTTTGCAGGTAGATTTTCAGGGTCTTACAGAATTACATGCACCCTGGTGAAAACCTCAACACAATTCCCATAGATTAAACTGCACAGCTTTTGCACAAAATAGATGCTATAAAAATGACACAAATTATCATCACTGATAAAACATGACAAAGAAAAGTCAAGTTGAACAAGTCCAAACATGGCTTATTGTTAAATGCATGGTAAAACCATGCAAAGAAACAAAAACTATGAAACCAAGCTGATTAAAACGTGCCTCAGACCAACTAATTTCATTCCCCTTGCTAAAACCAAAGATAAAGCAAGAAACCTGTTTTTTTCTTCTTAGTTACGTATTAGAAGCCAAGTCGATCTTGGAGAATTTTACAAATTGGGCTGCCAATTGTGCATTTATCAAGATCTTTCACAAAAGCAAAGCAGACGTATGCTCATATATGAACAACGTTCTATAAAGTGATCATATATGCTTTTTACATGTTCATACAATATCTTACTAGAGGAGATAAAGTGATGATGTTAACAGATAACAAAGCATTGAGGAATTGTGAAGAATGTTGCTGAACATGCAAAAAATCTGTTTTGCCAGTATTTAGAAGACCAAACTGCATTAGTTGCAAAAACTGTAGTATCTTTATAACAAACACCAGTGGATGACTTGAAAATATGATTTGTTTATGCAACCTAGTTCAACTAATATTTTAACCAGTGAATCATTGATTACTCAACACTTCCGCGTCTGGGCTAATTCAAGCAGTTTGCGCAAAAACACCCACATCGCACATGGGTTTGCGCAGCAATTTCTCCAGTTCGGTAAAGACCCGGTCAAAAGCTCAAAAGACTCAGCAAGTCTTGTAGTTTGCACTCGAAAAAAATTTTTTTGCTTGGGCCGTGGGGACGTTTTGCAAGTGACATCATAAGTGGAGGACTTTTAGGCCACCTTGGCCAACTTCACCTATCCTCCGGCCCAAACCGTTAGATGCTAGTATTTCACCGAAGTTTTTATTGTAAACTAGGCTACAATCCGTGTCTTTTGATACTTTGGATAACCTGCTGGGTTACGGGTTCAAAAGTTATGATCTAAAGTAATAAAAATATTTGAGTAATTAGTTAATCAGATAATTAATTAATTTGATTATTTACAATCATAACCTTGAACCAGAAATGCTAGAAAGTCGATCAAAGGCTCAAAAGACTTGGACTCGAGCCAAAAAAATTTTTTGGTTGGGGGATGCGGATTTTTTGTGACTGACATCATAAGTGAAATAGTTTTGGGGTCATTTTGGCTCATGTTGCCTGGCCTAGTGCCGAACCGCTATGCTAAAGTGTTTCGCTGAAGTTTTCATAGGAAACTAGACTCGAGTCCGAGTCTTTTGAGGTTTTGACCGACTTTCTAGCGTTTCTGGTTCAAAAGTTATGATTTAAAATAAACAAATTAATTAATTATCTAATTAGCTAATTTGTCAAATATTTTTACCAACTTACATCATAATTTTTGAACCCGAAACCTCAGCAGGTGATCCAAAGTACCAAAAAACTCGGATTGTAGCCTAGTTTGCAGTAAAAACTTCAGCCAAATACTACCACCTAACGGTTGGCGCCCAGGGCCAAACAAAGTGGGTTAAGGTGGCCTAAAAGTCCTCCACTTATGACGTCACTCACACAAACCCGCACCGCCAAGCAAAAAATTTTTTCAAGTTCAGACTAGAAGACTGGCCGCGTCTTTTGACACTTCGACCAAGTCCATAACCCAAACAGGAGCAAAGATATTCCTGCCCAAAGCCATGTTTTTATTTGTTTTATTTCCAAAAATCCCCGAAAGCAGCCGGGCGCCAAAGACTTAAATCGCAATGTAAGGATCAAAGTCAATTTTCTACGCACAATGAAATATAACATTGGCAGACCCTGCAGGTCACAGTTATAGGTCTATTGTACAGTTTTTTCGCGTTTAAATCTCATTCTGAATGCATACTTGCTCATGTATGTAGATCTGCTAATAAACAAAAACAACTATGATAGTTTCATTTTGTCGTGTTTCACATGCAGTCTACATATTTTCTTAAGTTGACAGTTCGTCTGAGAACACAGTTTGTTTCTGCTTCCCCTTTGAACATTTGCTTAGGCCAGAGGAGCTTACATAAATTTAGGGGGGATTGACCCCAAATGCCCCCATGGGTACAGGCCTGATTCCGATTTTCCGGATACCTTGCTTAAACTGATATTATTTGACAAAACAAAGTAGTTCGGATAAACGAGGTCTGACTGTAGTTACCATTATTTTCAGGACCAAAACGTGCAAATGCTAGTTATTCTTTTTTCATAAATAAAGCGCACCGGATTATAAGGCGCATTAAATGAAGCAAAACTTAGGCAAGTCAAACTGTATTCAACTCTTTCCCAATAGCTGCTGAGTGCCAGAGTTGCCCAGGTGCCTGAGTCGCCACTGGGAGTTTAATCTGTTGTTACATACGAGGGAGTTGAATCTGTCACACATGCCTAATCCGCTAGACATGATTACAATAAAATAAAATTTGTACGCGTGTTTGCACATCTGTGCAATACTTGATGCAATCAGAAGGCTGCACATCCTAAGAAAGAGTACAGAGAATTTGTGTTAATTGATCAGAGACAAAGAAGCAACTTGGGTTTCCGAAATTTGGCAAAAATTGTAAAATTCAATGGTCAATTTCTAGTCTTAAGAGAAAATGTGATTTTATGATCAAAAGCTGCCCTTACGCGACAGATCCCTTTTTTCCTGGCTAGATGTGCCCCTGTCGCAAAGTGACTATTATGTAAAGCAGTTGGATGTCACCCCTCACCAGTCTTTGTTCAAGTATACTCTATGCCTTATTGATGTTAGTTTGAAAGTTTTCAAGTCAAGAATTGTATTCTTTTTTGAAGGTTAGCATTAGAAAGTATTCATTAGCGTTGGATCAAGGTGTAGATGCGGGGCAATATCCGAGTGTCAGAGTTTTGGTTGCGATTGTGACAACTTTTGCAGTCAGCAGTGGTGGAGCTGAGAGAAGCTTCTCTTTGATGAACATCATTAAAACCAAATGAGAGGAATGTAAATTTTATACAGGACAGCTAGACGCTCCACATGTCTGAGGTCGACTAAATACATTAAATGCTATTTTCATTTCAGAACATATCAAATGCAGGAGCTCTGGATAAATTGATTGAATGTAATAGCAAACAAACAGCTGGTTGAAAAAGCTGACAAGGTCATACAGCTTTCCTAGAAACACTGGGTTTCTTCCAAGAACCATCATGCCTTAGACTTCAAATGCAAGTTAACCAAAAACAAAGATGAAGATTTCGACCCAGAAGAACAATGTATTTCATCATTGTTTGTTACATGTGATTCATATCTGCTTTATTTTGGGACTACGTCATTAGTGCCTTGTCAATTCCACAATTGCCATAATGGCTTGTGCCACTTCTTTTCAGTTTGAAATTAAGCTTTCTTTAATCGTTTCACTCCTGGGCATGACATTGAATTGCACCCTATCATAGGCCCACAATGCAGTCTGTTGATTTGGGTAGGGGAGAGTGGAATGACCCCAAAACCACCATGATTGTCAGGTCCACACTGACCCAGAATCATAGAGCACCTGACAGGGTCCTAAATTTTGGTTGAACAGTAATTTGTTATCATTTGTGCGTTATACCTTTTTACAAAGTTATAAACTGCACACAGCCTAATTCAATTGCATTGTACTGTTGGTTCAGTACAGTGATTTTGAACCTGAGGGTTATGATCCACACAGGGGTCATGAACCATTTTTGGAGTGGTCACCAGTAGATATTTTATGCACACAGCTGTATTATATTTGCTTTGTTTGAGTTTTGGGAGGTCGATGGGTTACTGAAACAGGTCTTCGTGCAAAAAAGTTTCAAAACCACCAGTTTAGTGCAGACGTACCACAAAGGCAAGAACAGTCAGTCAGGCCTACACACAGGGCAACCCCTGTCTGAGAGATAAAATTTATATTTATAAAAGAAATTTGCATACTGCTCATTTTATTTATTGCCTGATAAATGTGACAAACGTTTTTTTGGTCATTTATCCAAGAATGTTCCTTGTGTACATGTTGGAAGAAATGAAGACCCTTTTTTCTTTTTTTAAATCTTCACTAAAATGGTTGATGAGATGTATTTTGTTGAAAATGGATGCATTTATGAAAATTTGCAAAGGGCACCAAAGTTTCTTTTGGTCTTGACAGCACTTTTTGGACGCCAGCAGACTTACAAAATCTTTGAGGGACCTGTACTTACATGGCTTACACAATTTCTATCCGTAGGCAGAAGGACACTTGAAACTTAGACTTAATTGAAAGCTTATCCAAGGGCATCTGAACACCACTAAATACAAACAAATTTGAACAGCAAAAGAAATGAATTATTTTATTATACCTAGTGTGATACTTATGTTTTCAGGAGTGGGCGAATTTGTGTTGGCTATTGCTACTAGTCTCCCTACAAAAAAAGCTGGACCTGCAGGTTTCCTATTATTCCCCAATCATGATCATACATTGCAAATTTTGGACTATTTACATGACTATCCAATTGCAGAATTCTTAGAAAGAAGAAAAAACAAACCTTGTGAAGAGCAGGTAATTTTTTGCACATGTTCATTGCCATGCAAGGAGACATGATATCCATCCTTACAAACAAGCTGTATTTCAGAGCCTACAGCATACATTGGTGATGGACTTGTGTATGATATACTGGCAATAACCATGCTGAAAAGCAACAATAATGAAAAATTTTCAAAGAAAGGTTTGGAAACAAATATCTGTAACTTGCACATAAATTCAGTTTTATGTAGGATATCATCAGGGCTGCGTAGCCATCGTAAAAATGACACAGCTCTGGCTCCAGACTTTTCATGAACATGGCTCAGGCTCCAGCTCCGGATCTCATCGATTTCATGGGCGTAGCTACAGCTCCAGAGCTCTTTTTTCATGGATCAGCTCCACCACTAGCTCTGGCTTTTGTTTGTTTTTACACATTAATATTTCAATTGTCTTGGTGTGCCTCAAGTTGAATGGAAAATGCATTATATCAAGCACACAAACCTGAGAGAATATACACAACATTTGAGTAAATCTAGTAATTTTTACATGCAGCACTTTTACCATGAGGAAATCAAAGAAAAAACAACCATCACACGTTCAGACGATTCAGAGAAGACTTACTAATAGCATAACTCAAGATAATGGCAATACATTTGTGCATTTGTGTCTGAGCATTTAAACAGACCAGTCCCAATTGACCAAGTGTTTTGCACTCATTGCATGCTTTGCCTCTTGTAGTCTTGATTCCAGAAAACAGTACTGCCTAGGCAAACCATGCAAAGAGCACATAACACAAAGTTGATTACCACTCTCATGTGTTGTTACAAAGATGCACACATTTGCATTAGCAAAAACATGAAGACGTGTTTAAAAGCCCTTTGTTCAAAGAAACAGTATGACTTCTAGCAAGAAATTCACCTTTGACTATTTAAAAATAGCCAGCTGAAAACTTGCAATATCTTATCGTTTGCACTCATAATTAACAGTGATGAATCACAAAGCAAAGCACAATTTAACCTGCAAAGCTTAGGAAAAAATAAGACTGGTTACCTTGCTGAAAACAATCAAATTTTGTCCACAGATTCAAACTTCAAGAACAGTCCACATTTGTTTACATTGCTTTTGATACCATCTTAATACTGTACTGTTATGTTACACAAATGGTATTTTGCTACCAATTAGTTGTAACTTTAATACTACTGCTTGTGAACAATGTTTCCTAGTGAACTTCGCCAGTAACCTAGTAAGCCTGATGGTTTGCAATAAAATTTTTAACTTCAGAACGGCATTTCCTTGCATTTCACGCTTAAATCTGCAATGGTATCACATCTTAATCATCTGCTAACTGCATAAATACGCAGTGAGCAAAAGCTACAGATATCATAGTATACCCACTCATTATAGCACAGTTCTTTTCAGATTGCTACACTAATACAGACCGGGTTTGATCATTTTGATTAGGAAGTAAAAACTGAGATGTTGTGGCAGTTGATGCTTCTCTTACTTCCACAACAGTGGTTCATCCATTTCGCTGAAGGGAGCTAAATCCAGACCTACAATTTTGTTAGAGAGCCACATTAAAAATTTCTAGCACATGTCAATTGACATGTTTTGTTTCAATGCACTAAAATCTGCAACACAAAATGTTAGAACTGTTACAAAAAGACTCCTAAGAGCCGCACAAAGGATGCTTGGGAGCTGCATGAGCTGATGACGCCTACATCGTACGCATTCCGCATTTATGACGTCACTCACAAACAACCCGCACCCCCCAAGCAAAAAGTTTTTTTTTTTTGAGTGCAGAGTAAAAGACTTGCCGTGCCTTTTGACGCTTCGACCAGGTCCGTTAACCTGAACATGAGCCGAGATATTCCCCCGCAAACCAACGTGCGTTTAGGCGTTATTTATTCAGAAAATCCCCGAAAGCAACCGGGCGCCAAAGTGTTAACCAAAACTGTCTGCATATGCTAATTTTAATTTGTTATTATTCAAAAACGAAAAATTTTACGTATTTCATCTTTTGATATGTTGTAGGTAACAAATAGGGCTACGATATCAGATGGTGATCAGAATTTTATAATTTGATCCACGGGGTCAACCTCAAAGTCAGAATATAGGTCAAAAGGTCATCGCCCCAAAATTTATCCAAATCACAAAAATGATGTCAAATTAGAATTCCTGGCTTTTTCCCCATTTTATAGATACCTTAGTTTTCCAGATTGGACCACTAGTTCAAAAGATAGTATTTTTAAGTTGGGTGCTTATTTTCTCAATTTTCAAACAATTTAACTCCCCATATCTCAGAAACTGATCATCCGATCAGTGAAAAATTTTTGACTTGAGGTTTGGGGGCTGAAACTAACATGTATGCCAAATTGAATTAAATTCTGAATGTGTAGGGTTTAGATGTGTTTTATTTTTGGGTGATTTGACATGGAATGACCCAGCTTCATGCAAGGTGATGCCCATGTTTTGTGAATAGGACAAAGTGACTGCAGAAATAGCATATTACTACATAGTTGAGGGTACATACTAGTCAATGGTACATGCTAAGTGAAGAAAGTCTCCTATTGACCACTTATTAGTAGAAGAAACCCTTTGCCGACCACTTTCCTCAGAGTGTCATCTCAAGTATAAGTGGCAAGGATAGAATTTTTTTGAAGAGGTAATGCTTCACAACAAAGTGTGCATCTGCAAATTTTTAAATCTCTGAATGTCAAGGTATGCCACTTTTTCCAAATAAAGAGGTCTCCACTAAGGTCTTTTCACCACATGACCAGAATATCTCACGAAAAATTCGGGAATCCAGCCTTGTCAGCTGCAACTGTGTGATAACACCAGGTTGCATGATTACATCTCCTCCCTGGCTTCTATTTTCCTACTTCACTACATTAGACTTGGATGATGCACCTGTGCTTGAGTAAAGTTGGCTTTGCACATTTTCTATGCGGTTCGACTTTTCAAAATGCTTTTTTTGATGATATTGAAAATAATGCAAATCAAAATCAATTATAATCTGCAGGATATTTTTCATAAAATATACTATAGAAAAAATGATCCAAGTAAAATATACCAACTTCTTTAATCCATGTGTTGGCAACATACAATGTTTCACACATTGTTCTATTGGCTCACAATACTGAGGAACTCCTCTGCGAACCCAACACCATGGTTTTATCAAACTTCGACTTGGATTCAAACAATGTGAATGATCAGGCCAGTTAATATTCCCATAGTAATATTCTCTCCAGTTCAAACAATATGCACGTCCTGTCCAGTTTGTATATCCTAATAAGTAAAAAAATGATCACCATCTGTCAAAACTTACTAAAATACTCAATAAAAAGAAGCCATTCATCATCTTTATGCAGTGACAAACTGCACTGTAAAACATAGAAAAGTAATGCAGTTGCAATTCACCATAGGACCATAGTTTTGCAGGAATACTTTCCAATGCTATCTTTGAAAAACTAACTATACCGAGAGAATACATGTAACAAGGATAAGCGCCATTGCTCCATATCTCATTCCAACTGACTTGGTGCAAACTTTGGTTAAAAATTGAAACACTTCATTTAAACTCTTATATGAAGCAAAAAAGTGTTTTCTTCATCAAAACTCAAAATCAGAAACTCAACATCACGTTTCTGCATCAGCAGCGTGAAAAGATCACAGCGTCAGCAACAAAATCTTATCCACTTGTTGGCTTAAAACAGAAGATCATGGAAACAAAATTCACAAAAAGCTAGATCTAAGTCAAAATTTTCAAAATAATTTGCAAAATAGCAAACACCAAATTCTAAAACATTAGCAGTTGATGTGACATTATCGAAGGCATAAGACACATTCATCAATATTTTTTACTACAGCACTGAAACACCAAAGCTAGATTTATGGGAGTACAATCTTAATGAACAAGGTTATGTGAGGGATACACAATGAACAGATCAGCCACGCAATGGTAGAAGAGCAGGAAATAATACCCAACTGTCCACCAGCTTCCCAGTATGCACTGTCACTTGCCTAGTTTGTATTCGTACATCTTGATTACGATTTTTGATTAGTTAGATCTGTATGGTTAACTTGCTTGTGAACTTGTGGCCAGAACTATCAACATCCAGGATTCAAAGAGTTACATAGCTTTCAAACTAAGCAACAGAATAAAGCCAAAAAACGAAATACAAGTCATCTCCCTATAACAAATCAATAGACATCTCTTTTCGGCTAACCAGTGAGATATTCACTGTTTGCAATTATCTAGATCAAAAAAAGGAGTTTAAAATCTTAGTCTTTCATCATTTAAATTTACTACCATTCTTGCATTAACACCACACACAAACACTAAAATCACAACTAGTACAAAAAAATAACCTGAAAATTCCAAACCAACTCCATAATAACATTCAGCAGGGGTCTGGCATGTGAATGGCAGCTGGTTTTCTCCCATCGTCACTTCCCATGTTTCATCATTTGTAATTAGTGATACTGGAGCAGGTGTGGGACAACTGCAGACAAATAACCTCAAAAAGCAATGAAGCATATCAATAGTACTTTCAAATACAAAGGCCACAAGATACATCGACTTCATAGCTATACTGGTATGAACATGCTTTCACATGTTTGGCATAAGAGGTTTTCCTCAGTAAAATGGGCTGGATAGCAGTTTTTCAGAGTTTACTATGTTTGTGCAACTTAAAAAAACACCTGCCTAACGAAGCCCAAAGATGTGCTTCATCTTTTAAATCCATGTAGAATCATGTATGAAAACTGTCAAAAAAACAACTTTGAAGAAAGATCACAACCAGCACCAAACAGATACCACATTCATAACGTTCAAAACCCTGTTTCTATTTCTGGAAAACACATTCCATAAAAGTATGCATGCTGGCGCCAGGGTTGCGGAGTCGGAGGTTTTTGGGTGGAGTAAGATTCCTAACATTGGGAGTGGGAGTCGGATTTTTTTGTCTGACTCCAACTCTGGCTGTCCAATTGGATCAATTTTTACATCACACTCCTCAATTGGGAAATCCTGTTGAATTGGTACATATTCTTTTGAAACTTTTGTTGAAACAGATTTCTTGCTGTGTACCATGGTTTCCATTGATTTCAACAGCCAAATTTCATTCCCTTGATGTTAACTCGTTGGCTGCCGGCCTACAATATATTCGTACTTCGATTTCGGCCTAAAAAACAGCAGTTTTCAGTTGCCTTACCAACGCCCTAGTTCCTCCGCCTATTGTGCTAGAGAGCTGTTCAATGACTCAAACGGATCGGCCAGTCTAGTAGATTACACGCGAAAAAAATTTTTTCGGTTGGGGGATGCGGATTGTTTGTGACTGACGTCATAAGTGAAGTAGTTTTAGGGTCATTCATGCTGCCTGCCCTAAGGCCCAACCACTAGGCCAAAGTGTTTCGCTGAAGTTTTCATTGGAATCTAGACTCGAGTCCGAGTCTTTTGAGCCTTTGATCGACTTTCTAGCGTTTCTGGTTCAAAACTTATGATCTAAAAT
>Ga0210059_1002886_pt1 | contig 27196 bp, 24 predicted proteins | sample Ectturendosymbi2_FD_188042 | JGI IMG/M metagenome (GOLD analysis project Ga0210059, IMG submission 188042) | Ecteinascidia turbinata endosymbiont from Florida, USA - Sample 2 (SPAdes) (version 2) | ecosystem: Host-associated > Tunicates > Ascidians > Unclassified | place: Key West, Florida... | reverse complement strand
CTGGAGAAAAACCTTATTGTTGCCAGGAGTGTGGAAAACGTTTTTCCTTTGCCAGCAATCTGACCATGCACATGCGAACACACACTGGAGAAAAACCATATTGCTGCCCGGAGTGTGGAAAAAGATTTTCCTTTGCCAGCAATCTGACCATGCACATGCGAACACACACTGGAGAAAAAACTTTTTGTTGCCAGGAGTGTGGAAAAAGATTTCCCCGGTCCGATGCGCTCACCAGCCACATGCGAACACACACTGGAAAAAAACCTTATTGTTGTCCGAAATGTGGAAAGAAATTTACCCAATCACGTGGCCTGTCCACACACTTGCGAACACACACGGGATAAAAACCGTAATGCTGCCAGTAGCGCGGAAATCCACTTTTGGTTGTTGCTTGCTTGTCTTCTCGCATATTAACACACATTCTATAGAAACTGATTTTGTTGTCCCTAGTTTGGAATACTTTTTTCCCGTTCACGTGACTTAACGCTTGATGTGAAACTGTTCTTTTTGTGTATACTGCGGTGGATGAACTCACTGCCCTTGTTATTAGTGCTCTGCCCGTAACTTGAATTGTTGTACTTGCGTCAAACGAGACCATGTTTCGTGTGTGTGTACATTGTAAATACGTTAAATGATGTATCTGTCACAGGACGTACTCTCGAAAAACATGTCAGAAATCTGAAACGGTTACTTTACGCGGCCTCCAGTTGCAAAAAAACTTGAATTAGTCCAAGTCTTAAAATCGTGTGTGTTAGAACGACATTCTGAAAATTTTCAATGCCACGGCAGCTTTCGAAAGCCAAGATATGGTTTTTCTTTCTACTGAAGTTAAACGATTTGAGGAAGGCATGTTTTCCTGCACTACACGAGAAGTTGCATGTCAGGAAGTTGGGCCACATGTCATGTTGTTGAAAGGAACGGAATTTTTCGATAATCTGTAAATGTTTCATACTATTTCCATTTCACAGCATGCCATGTACTTGGTTTTTCCATTTCACAGCATGCCATGTACTTATTTCACATTTCACTTCGTTATTTCACAGCATGCCATGTACTTCCATTTCACAGCATGGTATGGCCCGCATGGAATCATGTGGCCCCGCATGAAATCGTGGAAAATAGTTACCTGAGTAAACATTTCTGTTGATTATAGTGGAAGGTTTAAGGGCCAGATTTGTGGAGCATTAGCCCAAATTTTTGACAAATCAAAACGTTTCTAGGTGCACTTGCACCTCTTCACGTCAAGCTCGTGCACCACTGAGTGAGAGCCACTGATAGGCAGCGTGGGTTTCGTAAAACTATTTTTTCAATTGCACACTAAATATTTGCAGTCATGTCAGAAATCATTTCAACAAGAAAAGCTTACTAAGGATGCTGCTCGCATTTTTGTGAATTGAAGGCATGAAAATTTGTCTGAAAACCTAACGCAAATGCAAAAATATGTTTAGGTGTGATTGTGGTGAAAGTTTGTGTTATGAGGGACGATAGGCGAAAACGTTGCACAACTTTACAATATCTGTCCGGAACAAATTTTTTCAGAGCGATTACCGCCAAACTTAAGAGGTGGTAATTATTGCTTTGTATTAAAAAGGCAGATGTCTCATCAGGCAGTATTTGGTAATACAGCAGTTTTCGAAATAGACTTTTTTTGTTAACGAACAATGAAGTGTCGGGAGGCACTTAGCCTTGCTACGCTACTGACTCATGCCTACGGACGATTGTTGCGCAGTATATAAGCGTTTAGCAACTAGCATTATACTTGTTTCGCCACAGGGCCGGAACCAGCGGGGTAACCGTGCAATTGCCCTCTCCAAAATTTTCAAAACTTTTTGAAAGCACCAAAAACTCTTGACAAAGCAACCAGTTGCAAATATTTTACCCCACAAACACATCAGCTGGTTGCTGCCGTGTTTCACTGATCCCATGACTACTCCGACCAATTCATTTGAGCCAGGCCTGCACAACCTTTTCAGTGTTGCGGGCCGCTCACATGAGGAAATTAGTTGCGGGCCACAAACATTTTACCTAACTTAAATACCAATCAAGTTCATTCACAATGTTTCATTGCGCAATGCACATAATTTACGTAAGAATTTACAAATTTACATAATACATGAAAAGAAAGTTTGTTTGCTTAAATCAGTCAGATTAATAATTACTCGTTAATGAGGCACTTGACTTTCATTTTCTCGATCTAGAAAATCTGTGTGGGGTTTTGACGATCTAGTGGCCAAGCGCTGGCATTGCTCAAGTTGACCATCAGTGATAGAAGATCTAATCTTATTCTTTACTTGTTTCATTCGAGAAAACATCTGTTCGCAAACATATGTGCTACCAAATAGAGAAATTATTTGTGCTGCATTCTTTTGCAACTGGGGAAATTTTTCAGAAGACATGTATTTGCGATAGAATTCATGTCCTGAAATTTCATGACACTTCTTCTTGATAAATTCGTCGCATTGGAGGTGGATTAGTTCCAGTTGAAGCTCTGCTGGTGCATCGTCAGCTTCAACAGAGAGAGGTTGTATAACACAATTAATTTTTTGCTCCAGTAAACGGAAGTCTTTAAAGCGCTCATTAAATGTTTTTTACAATTCAGAAATGCACTTTACACACTTCGGTACGTTCTCTTTGCAAATCATGCGAGTCATTACTGGGAAATGACTCAGATTATTCTTGGTAAGTTGCTGTACAAAATGTTTCAGTTTAGCATGAAATATTTTCACATGACTGGAAAGAGCGTTGATCAGTTGTCCTCTTAGTTGAGGTTGGAGGGTGACAGTTGCCATGTGCGAACATATATCAGTTAGAAATGCAAAATCTGCCCAACATTGCGAATCGTCAAATTCAAAAATCGGTTCATTTTTCAAGGTCATGAATTCTTGGATTGGATCTTTTAATTCAGCAATTACTTTGAGCACGTTTGCACGACTCAACCAGCATACATCACAATAGCAAATCACGTGGCGATGATCTGCTTCCCATTCGGATTTTACAAAGTTTTGAAACTGATGGTAGTTCAAAGCCTTTCTCGAATAAATTTTACAACATTATGAACCACCTTCATGACGGCATCAAATCGTAAAGTTTTTGCACACAAATGTTCTTGAATAATAACGCAGTGGTAATCTATAAATGCGTTTCTATCGATTGGATCCTGCTTTTTTAAAATAACCATCAAAGCAATATATTCGTCGATCATGGAAGGGGCTCTGTCTGTAGCCACGCCCGCAAGAATTTCAAAACGCAAATCGTAAAACTCTATCACGTTCAAGCAGGAAACCTTTTGCTTTGGTGGCGTTATGAGGGAGGGGCGATGTTCCGACCGCAGGAAATTTCCTAGAACACGTCTGTCCGGCAGTCGGCTGTCCTGGCCGAAACTCGCGAAGGCCAGGTCTGGGTTGGTACCGACGTTCGAACGGCCAGAGAAGAAGCTGGCTGCTTCCTTTGAGTTATACAACATTCCATGGTTGTTGGATGTTTCTCAGGAGTGCAGGCGCGCACCGTCAGGAGATGTTTTGTTGTAACCCCACTTGACATGTTGGCAGTTGAAGGCACCAACATACAGAATGGGGTGTGGGAACGTCGGGATGGACGTTGGTGTGAATCGCAAGCATGGAGGTTTGTTGACGTTAATGAGCTTGTATCCTGCAATGTCTACGCACAACCAAACAGTCTTTGATTGTTCTGGATACCGATCAACCAGTGACCATTCCAACCGCTCGTGGACAAACGTGGCAAGGATGTGATTCCTGCTCAGGACTGAACCAGCTAATGAAAATTTGGGAATCATTCGTTTGTCTCCAGTTGTGCAGTGGGTCCCCTGTAGGACGTTGATGAAATGCTTGTTCTCATAGGTTAGCTGCTGAATGGCAGCGATCTTGTTTGCAGTAAGCTCCTCAGTGTTCAGCTGGAGTATGTTGGGTCGTGGGTCTTCGGCAGTATTTCTGCTGCCGCGACCTGAACAGCAGTCTTGCCTGATTTCAAAATGCTTTATTGTCAAACTCCACAAAAATGTTAGCCAAAAGTAGCCAATATTGGCAAAAACCTGTTGGTAAAAATAGCCAACCCTTAAAACTAACAAAAAACATTAAAAGTCACTACAAAGTGCAGTTTTTCGATTCTGTGGACTGCAAAAAGTTGTGTATTGGATCCTAGGTTTGGTTGTTTTTATTATAGATTTCCCGCAAACAGAGATTGGTTGTTGAAACTCTATATGTTAGTTAAATCAGCTAGAACAGTTTCTTGCGAGCTTTTCTGGGAAAAACGTGTCTTCATTGGGCTTACTTCATATGGATAGCTGAGGGCGTTGCAACAATACTTTGCCGCTGTTTAAAACGTGTTTTCCTGCTGTTTACCATCGGCCTATGACATAGAGCAGGGCTTCTCAAACTATGTGTCATGGCCCCAAATGGGGCGCGAGATGCACTTTTGGAGTTGCGAAACCAATTGGCTTGAGAAATCAGACATAACAATATTTGTAAAATTTACAAGCAAAATTTAAAGTAGACTTGTAGTGAATTTATTTCTATTGCATTTTTATTTTTAGGGGCAATATCGTACTTTACGCTGTCAGTTGTTTTCTATGATGCCTGCCTGAGTTATCAAATGATAATAAAAACAGTCACAACAAGATATTATTCTTTTGACGAACAGACCTTATTGCTAGGACCGGATAAAGGGGGGTGTACGGGGACAATTGCCCCGGGCCTACCGCTGCAAGGGGTCCCCCGTGATGACATTTATTTGTTTCAAATCAAATATTCGTTTGGTGTAGAAGCAGGCAATTTCATGGGGTTGAGAATAATCAGCCCGAATTTCTGCTCGAAAAAAAACAGAGAAAATGAACTCCAAAAAAAACACTGCACTACTTCACTGGCCACGAGGCACTTCAACCACCATCTTTTGCCCACGCTTTCCCTACTAAAGTAACCAGTGCTCTTGTGGAATTTTCCTAAAAGGCAAATTTGAATGCCACGCATGCATGCTTTCAATTTGCCTCAAACGAAACAATGTATATAATCTTCAAACGAAACAGTGTGTATAACAAAAGATTCAATTGACAAGAATTTAAGACAAGGGGTAATTTACTCAATTCCTTGTCATGATTGTGATCAACGTTTTATCGGGGAAACCAAACGATATCTTGAGACTAGACACAATGAAAAAGAACACATGGCTGATGTTAAACACAGACCCTTCGACAGAAGTTCTTTAACTCGACATGTTTTCGACTCAGGCCATTACATGGATTGGCAACAGTCGAAAGTTTTAGAATTTGAATGTGATTTTCATAAACGCCGTTTCATATGATCTTATTATATCAACACTAGTCAATCTAGCATGAACGATAAATCCTCCGACAGTTTCCCGGACATATACTGTTTTTTGATAAACAAATGATGACGTTTAGTACTTTGCTCGGTTTATGGCTTGCTCGCTTTTTCGGTCGTGCTAATGTTGATTCAACGTTTCATCGGTGCTTCTGTCGATTGTGCCTTGATTGATTTTCTAGGTGATTCCTCTTCACGCCAATTTCGTTGTTGCTTTAATTGCTACCCCGCTTGAATTCAAGTGATTCCGCGCTGCCAATGATTATGCCTAAGGCTTAACCCCGGTTGACGCTTGGTTGGCAGATGGCTTGCCACTCTTTCATTCGCCCTGATGAAGTTCACTGCACAGTCAACGAAACGTTGGCAGTGTCCATTTTCACGTTTTGTCTGCTTTTACTTTTTATTGATACACTAGTTGAGCTTTAGACACCGAGGAAAGATTGTACATGTTTTGCTCATCTTTTGAGCCGTATACGTTAGAGGGCTTCAACAAACCATGGGGCTACCATATCTTATGCCTATTTTCGCTGGTAATGCTTCTTTGCACAGCAGTTGTATGCTTTAAGCTCAGTCATTTATATTTGGTCATATAAAGTTATATTATCTGAAAAATAAAGACATATCATAATTTTTTTAGTCTAAAAATGGCCCTAGCCACCAGGAGCTAAAAATGGCAAACTTTCTGAGGAGAAAAGGCGCAAGAATCTGGAGGTGTTAGCTAAAACGCCGTGACTCAAACGATTTTTTTTCTGCAAAGCTTTTAAGCAGCAACGTCAAAACAGTAGCTTGAACCAGAGCACCTGAAAATGTAGGTGAAAATCACGACATAAGTTTCGAAGAACCTCTCACATTTATACTCACTGGTGTAGGAGGCCGGGGGGTCAGGGGGTGAAAGCGCACCCCAAAAACTTTTGATTTGGTGAAAATCCGGGCAAAATCACTTAAAATCTGAGCAAAATCTCTGGAAATTTTGGGCAAATTGTGTGAATACCTTCGCAAAATCGCAGTAGTATATGCTTTGACTTTGCAAAAAGTGTAGACCTTTGGTATTGGAGATCATGCTTTTATTTCGTTATTTTCGGGCAAGTTAGGGGACATTTCGGCAAGTTTTGAGGATAATTGGGCAAAAATGGTGCTTGAAGTGCTTTGATTTGAAAACATGCGCCCAACATGAAAAGAAATGCTGTCGTTTTTTTTAATTTTTATTTACTTCTTGGAGGTCATCTTTTGAAGTATTTTAGGGCAAGTTTGTGGAAATTTGGGCAAAAATCCTTCGCACCCCGAAAAAGTTGTCTGTTCCTACGCCTGTGCTAAGACTGGTTGGCTTTGGTTTCTGCTTATTGTTCGGGAGAATGTTATTTCTTGTCGAGTCACACTCTAGCCTGTGGAAATAATTTTTCTGGCGAGATAACTCTCTTCTCGCACCTAACTGTATGTGCAGTTGAGCACCGTATTTATTCGATTGTACTGTAAGCTGCGGCTTATAAAGATTTTTCAGCATTTCATGAGGCTTACACCTAAGGGCGGCTTACATTTTTTATTCTTTTACTTTATCATAAGGTTTCTTTTACTTTATCGAAAGATGACGTCCAGTCTTTTGTTGGAAACGTTTTGTCGACCAAATTATTATTTCGCATTCGATTTTCTTCAGCATCACGTGCACATCCGTCACAGGAGGGATTATATTGAACAGAAGGCAGTTGTAGTGGTTTAAGCATCATCAATACGGGAAACGCACGAGTACACGAACGTCGCGAATGCATCTCAGAGGCTTAGGGAACCAACTGTATGTTCAAATGTGGTTTACAATCAAAGGCAGCTTACAGTACAGTAATTTTCAGCACCATTTCGTGCGGTTTACAATCAAAGGCGGCTAACAATCGAGTTAATAAGGCAGACACATAATTGACGACTGGAAAAAGGAAACGAGAATGTTGCGAATCAGGGAATATAAGTTATACAAATGATGACGTCATGAAATACTTCATAGGCGCCCTCCAGTGAAAATTGCCCCGGGCCTCTCAACCCTTAATCCGGCTCTGCTTATTGCATTCCTTCCGACACGAAGGTGTGCTTCTGTTTAGACTCTAGGGCAGTGGTTCCCAACCGGTGGGTCGCGAACCCCAAAGTGAGGTTGCGGAGAAGTTTTTGTGGGGCGCCAAGAGTGACCTCAATAGTTTGCTGAAGTCTCGAATTTTATAGAACTTCGTATATCAACATTTTGTTACATCAGTAAAACCGAAACACGGACAGAGCTTTGTGAAGGTCACATTATCTCCATCATAATTCCTATTTCATTTCTCCTATACAGTTTAAATCAACCTAATTGCAGAATTGAGTCCTGCGTGGAGCGGGTTAACTCGAACGGGTTGCGGGTACTAGCAATTGCCGGGCAGGTGCGGGAACCTGTACTGCTATGCGTGCGGGGCGGGCGCAGGATGGAAAATCTTTGTGCGTGCAACTGAATATCGAGCCAAAGCACATGAACTTAATCAGCTCAAAAATCGTAAAACACGTGGATATACAGTACTAGAGTTGTTTGCCAGCACTGCGCTTAGGCCAGTAAGCCCAGAGCAATTATTACATTACGATGTAACAACCCGTTCTTGCGAAACATTAGCGCACGCTCTTGTTATGTGGTAGGCACTAGGCAAGTCAACATTTCACTATTTCCATTTTATAATTCTACCGTCGTACTTGGTGAGCAATAATTCAGTCTATTAGCCTTTCTAAATGGATAAGACAGTGCTTAACGCACACCTGGTCACAACTCGACTGAAACGTGGTTTTTATCACCTCAAAATCTGCGGTAGATCAGATGTGTGGAAAAATTTTGGTTTGGTTGCTAATGAAAGGAATGATCAGCTTGATAGACATGTGTTCAGGGGTGATGGGTTTTTAGTAGTTTTTTTCAGACAGGCGCGGGATTGGAGCAGAAAAGTGCGGAAAGGGCACGGGTTGGGATGGTCTGCGGGTCGAGTGCGGGATAGAAGTGTGCAAGGCGGGAGCGGGAAAGATTTCTCCAGCTCCAGCAGGGCGGGTTTAAAATTTGCGAATGCCGGGAGGCAGCAGACAAAAATTTTAATCCGGGCAGGACTTTATTGCAGAAACACGGCAGCACTAGAAAATTTAAGCGCTGGCCAGTGATGCTGAAAGTATGGCAGCCTCGTAAACATTTGTCTTGTTGTGAATACTATCCAGCTAAAGTTCCAACTAAGCTCAACCGATATTTTTATCATTATAATTCCATAACCTTTTACATTCATTATTTTGTATAAGTTTTGGTACAAGGTCGTGATTCTAGCAAAAAGCAGCCTTATAGTTGACAGATGGCGGGATATTACCAGCAAGCCTAACAAGTGGTAGTGATGTGCATAAAAGTTCAAGGTAACTTTCTAACATAGTGCAATTTGCGGTTCAAACAAATTATTTCATCCTAAATAAAAGAATTATGCTCTTGCATTTCCTGCAATAGAAACTCGCCGTAAGAATGTTGCATTAACTTTTTGAATGAAATGGTTATGTTATTCACCATTGAGCCCATTTGCATGCGAAATGGTGACTAATGTTGAGTTCGCGTTGCATCCTCAACATGAAACGTCCTGTTACTCTGAAATACAAACAAAGGAAGACCTCAAATGCAAGTTTAGAAAACAACTTGGAAGATTGTCAATAATCCCATTGAACAGCAAAGACAAAGGAGAACCATTAAAATGTCAATGTCAGAAGTCGCATTACCGAATGGATTGAATTCCAGGAGAACAAAGTTGGAGCAATGTAACATCCAACGACACTTGGTTTATAAGACCACTATATTGTGTATTTATCTGAACTATTGTATACCTATACTCCACATGTATTGTAAGTCACACACAGGAAGAGAGTAACTCACAAAGTTATAGAAATCATGTTGTAATAACATCCCGTACAAAATTATTAATAATATTCCCGATCTAAACAGGATAACAACGATACGCACTGATGCGTAACCCTGATTTCGGATTTGACGTTATCACGCGTCGAGAGCGTGACCACTAGTGTCGCTAATGGACTACGCACCGTACGATACGCAGTCACGTGACATAGCGCGACGAATTGTTTTTTCCTCAGGCCCAGAAAATTTCACTTGATTCAGTCTTCTCCTGACCGTCCTCGGAGTAGCAGCAAGATTCCCACTGGAGTCTCTTGAACACTCTACAGGTAGTCTGATAGACTGAGACTTATTGAAGATATGAAGGTATGGGCCACTCTCTTCCTCCATGAAAGAATCGATCTCGTATTAACCCCTGTTGTTCGCAGTTACTTCGGTTATGTGCTTTGCTCTATGTTACTGGTATAAAATCCTGTTGTTTTCGAATACCGTTCTGATGTATTTGAGATTAATAGCGCAGTGCTTAACGTTATATTAAAAAAAACATGAGTTAATACAAATTTGTCCGACAGTAAAACTGAGCGTAAAGTCGAGCGATACCAGGTGGGTCCAAGTTTCCTAATTGTAAACTTCAGCGTGCTTTGGGCACTTCCTATAAAATTAACCAGTGCTTTCGCGGAATTGTCCTAAAATCCATACATTCCCGCAACTTGTACGCAGCACTAACCACGTGACTTGTTCTCTGAAAAATCCCGGACGCAGTCCTGGTGCGCTATGCAGTAACCGTAGCAACTACGCTCCCTTTTTGTTGTCTGCTTCCATTTGTTTCAACCTACCATTGTGAGCATAGGAGCGGATATAAGAGGAGTGAACGAAAAATCGTCGTCTCGAGACCCCTTTTTTGTTTCGAACTTGTTTTGCCTGGCTTTTTCCAATCATCGACCGATTTTAGTTGGAAATGACCAAACAAATTAAGTCAATTCTGTCATTATGTCCAAAATATCAGGTTAGTGAATACTGTGAATAATGTTTCAATAAGTTTTAATACTATTGCATGAAAGACGACCGAAAGGTTATGGCAAAAAATTGGCTTTTGTACGTTCCTGTTAAAAAACATATCAACCCCCCCATTCTACCATGTAAAATGATGTGCTTTTCATCTTGTCGGTTGTTATTTGAACACCTTAATGTTGAAGTTAATGGTTGGGGCTGAGCGACTATGTCATATTTTTGAATAGTGTAGCAGGCTTATGTCATATTTTCAAATGGGGCGCAAGATGAAAAAGGTTGGGAGTCACTGCTCTAGGGCAATGCCATATTAGCTATGAGGCCTGTGAGACCTCAGGGTCTCTGCAGTCAAGGGGCTCCCAAAACGAAAGCTGGCATTCAATACAGTCATAACCTGCCTACGCACTATGATTTGTTGCCCAACGTTCAATGGAACATATCAGGGGTCCGGGTCGCGAGACCTCCCATTCTGAGTCAGGAAATAATTTAAATAATAATATTTAAATAAATCAATTTAATTTCTTGCCCTTGAGTGTTCTTTCCCTTGAAGATGGTCGCCCTTGAGTGTTGTGAGAAAACAGTGTGACTCTTACTTAAGATTACGGATGTCATAATTTCAGGCCAAATGCACAGAGAATACAAAATTGAAGCGGCTGAAAGGAAACTCAGAGTAGAGCAAGAAAAACGAGATGAGCAGATTGAGAAAAAAGGCCATGTCTGCTGACACGTGGGTTTGAGACAAGCTTGATTTCTAACATTAAACATAAGAACTAAGAAGCCATCATTGGATAAGAATGAATGCGGTAAAACTAACGAAGCCAAAATAACGTCAAAGTCTAGTTATCAAATCAGTGTAGGTGCAAGTGAAAGCCTTGCCAACCCTAACCTTTCACGACCACCAACAACGTTTAAATGATTTGTCGCTGATGAGTATTGAGAGCAAACGCTTATGGAAACAAAACTTTGACAAGCTGATACATGAATTTGCTTGGAAAAAAGCACGAAAAGTACTGTTCTAGTTTGAGTGTCTAACATGGTGGGAAAACTGAACTTTTTCGCATTCCTGAGTTTATGATAGGGCAAAATTTTTCATTTTCGCATTGCATATCTACCCTTTTCATTTGATGTTGCAGAGTGTGTTATTTCGCGTGATGAACACAAGAATTATGGGAACACCATGCGACACTGGTTTTTATTAAAAAGATGGGGGCCATCGAAACAATTGTGGCTAAGAGCCCCGAAAAGTCTTATCTGTCACTACTCTAGGGGCTAGGCTAACTGCTTTGAAAGGATACCGAGTAGTTTCACACTAAAGTGAAAAGCTTCATACACAGTTTCAGAAGCACTTTAGACTTTGATTTAGAAGTTGGATACATAAACCATATACAATTGAAATTTCAGGAGGCCACGCACCTGCCACGAGCTTGCGGGGTTATTAAACGACAAACGCTTTCAAATGGAATTTTCAAAACAGAGTTTAGCACATGAAATTTTTGGATAAGAACAAGAAATGAATGCTCAGTCTTTTCTGATCTAGCCATTCATAAACTCATGGGCTTTTGTACAAGATACTGTATTTATGTGAAGTGGTATTCTCAAAATGGATAATCATCAAGTCCAAAAACCGATGCTTATGTCCTTCGTTGTCTTGTATTAATCTAGGAATGATTGATCTGTGTAAAAAACATTAAGTTTATCCATCCCATTAGTTGTGCTTGATAACGTCTATAAATTGAATTGATATTTGTTAATTATTTTTCGCCCTATTCTTTCCATAACGTGGAAGTTTCATTACTGTGTAGCCTAGTTACTTTTGTGGATTGTGTGCATTTGTAGGATTTCGCCATTGAGAAAATGCATCTCGAGATTTGTAATGAGACGTTTACACGTGTCACTAATATCAATAGGCCAGCTATGTCCAACCCAAATTGCTTACTGAGCCAAAAATTATGTCATTATATTAGCCTGGGACGCAAATTGAATTACATATTAATGAGAGCCGAACATTTAAAGGCTTGCTTTTATCTTAACAAACTAAATTTAGCTTAGGATTCGAACGAATGCACTGAAAGCGTTCGAATCCTAATCGCAATGGTGGCAGACTTGATAAAGTAGCACTGACGACCACCTTTATCAAAAATATAAAATTCAAGATTATCAAAATAAGGACTGGTTGTCAGCATGTGGGAAACTTTTACTACAGCGATAATCTAAGCTGGGCCGCACGAGTCCTTCGACTGGGTCGCATACGGCCTGCGGGTTGGACATAGCTGTTCTAGGCTATCCATCAAGGGGGCTGCATAGAAAAACCTTTTTTATAATGGGGCCGCAGAACAAAAATGTTTAAGGAGCCCTGGCATAGAGGATTAAACCACTAATTGGTGTTTCTTAGAAAATGACAACTTCAAAACGGTATAAATTATAAGCCGTTGTCCACTGAATAGAGTGTGCTTGTTTCTTTCATTAAATATGTAGTTACTGTTATTCTAAAAAAGGAGTTTAAGTACAGTTAATCAGATCGACAGCAATGCGATATTTTCGAGGGCGGCAATACGGTCCCACATGATAATGCATAGCCCTACATCACCAAAATAAACCTACAAGAAACGCTAGAAATCACGGAAATTTAACAAAGAGAGATTGGATAAGCTGGATAAGCTAACAACTATTGAGAACAAGCTAAATGGAATACAACAAAAGATGGTTGAACATGAAAATAAGTTTAATCAGCTTGAAGAAAAAAAAGAACAACTACGCGATAAGATGGTTCAGTAAACAAATTTGCTTGTCTTCCAACTTGACAGACAAGAACAATACATCAGAAGAGAAAATATGCTTATTTATGGAGTAGAAAAAAATAAAGAAGACAACGATGATGGGGAAAAGGTTTTGTTCAAAAAAGCAGATGAGCTCGAAATCGATCTCGAAGACAATGAAATACAGAGAGTACATCGACTATCACAAAAAAGAAGAAACAATGAGAATCCACGCCCAATCATTGCAAGATTTGTGTCATACAAAAAAAAAACGAGTTTCTTACTAACAAACGTGAACTCAAAAATATCGAAAGAAGACAGCATGTCTTCGTTTGTGAAGATCTCACACCTCTACGGTACAAGCTACCGAAGTACATGCAAACATCCTGTTCTGATACGTTTTCCTCTTGCTACACTCGAAACAGCAACATAAAAGCTAAGCTCAAGACAACTGAAATATGGGTTACCATCACTTCACCTGACGATCTCCTCAAACACGGAATTGATGTTGATTGCAAACAGATGGGCTGTGGCGAAGTGCTTAACAACTAACTCTGCCGCAGGGATATTACCTTCCAGGAATACTTGAATAACAAACTTCCAGAAGCAAAATGCATACGTAAGTGTGTTAAGTTTGTATGTTGGAATGCTTTTTCTGTTCTGAATATATGGCTGCTGGCGCAGCAGTGCAAAGTGAGCTTCCCACCTAAAACTAGATGAATGGACTGTAAACATTGCAATGCTTAATTGCTTCCTGATTGTGAATGCTTAACAAGGAACAACCGCTCTGACAGCGATCTACAATTTGATTAAGAAATAGCACATTCGAACTCAGGTGCTAAAATGTTAAATCATAGTGCAAGAGAAATCTGGTCAAGAATTCCTTTGGAAACAAAAATTAAAACCTGTTTGGCACTTTTTTTCGGAGGAGTATAAGAAACAAGAAAAATGTACAGTATAACTCCGATAATAGAGATATACTATGCAATCGTATTGATTGGTGTACATAAACCAAGTGGATTGATTTAATTACGTAACATTGTTACAGTGGAAACTGTCCAATAATGAAGTATCTCTGTTCAATATTACATTGTCTGGTTGTTCACAAAAATTGGTCGCATCAAACCAGTGTATGAAGTAGTGGGATACTGTAGCCTGTAGACACAGATTGGGGAATTTCCGTTCTCAGCAATCAGCATGTATTGACAGCAAGTTCTTTTCCGCAAAGCGTGATTACGCGACTGGTTCTCAACCTGCTTAACGACCAGGTATTTATCTATTTAGCTTTTGAGAGTTAACAGCAGGATTCACAAATATAATAAACACAATTTGTTAATTGGGCAAAGTTATACATGCCCCAAAACAAACCTGCATATATGTTTGGCCCACTCAGTCTACAGCTACGCAAAGCGTGAAAACGTCTGTTGATTTGCGAAAACGATGCGACAATCGATATTAACACGGTTCTGCAAGAAGTTAAGAAACAGGCCTATTTGCCGCTGCTTCACACAATTGTTCGTTAATTTATCTAGCCTCGTGGCTCCCAAAGTATGGAACAAAACCCCAAAACGAGTGGAGAAGCATCAAAAAATGGGTCGCGCAAAGGCGATCCAAACCAGAGTTGCAGATCTGCAACGTTACCACCAGGGACGCTGGAACAGCTGTGGAAAAGGGGGGCCAGTAAAAGAGTTGAGGGCAATGGAAACTTGTAAAAACAAAAAAAGCGTAAAAAATTATGCTTGTTTTTGCATAGCAACAGCGTTGACCACAAAATCATAGCAGAAATTATAGAACACGATTATGAATTTTATGTGTGCGCGAATAGCTGCAATAAATTTGTTTCAAGTTGATCTTGATAAACCATAAAATTAGCGATTATTCTGTTACGAAAAGGCACCTCCGCCCCTGTTGCCCCACTTTTAAAAGAGCAAGGGCAATAACCCGTCATTTCCCCGCTCTCCGGCTTTCCTGAAATTATCTATGATGCTGTTGTGAAAGGGCACCTGTGCCCCGGTTGCTCCCCCTTTCATGCTCCCCCCTAGGGCAGGGATGCGTGGTTGCTCTTCCCTAGGGCAGGGGGGGTTGCTCCCCCCTAGGGCAGGGGTGCGTGCTCTCGTCATGCAACCCCATTCCGGCGTCCCTAGTTACTACTGCTTGTCTCTCTGTAGCGTAGATACTTGATAAAAGAGTATAGATTGCTGATACCCTTAGGTGTGATACAGCAAACGAACTTAGCAACTTGCTGTCAAAAATCATCCACACAATAAGTAATTTTTTCATGCATTGTTTGAGGCTTGGGTCACGGGGCGGTCACCAAACTCTGATTTCGGTTGTGCTCAAAAACGTTCGGGAACTAAGCGGTTGAAGTCTTTCTTTTAATCTATTAGTATTTAAATAACAAAATCCAACTGAATGGGAAAAAATTCAATTTATTCTCATGTTGGTCACATGCGCTTTATCGAGAAAACAGATAGCAAGCTATCTGTAAGTAAATGGTAGTGTCAGTGGCCTAATCACTTACAAAATCAGTAGCATCTTTCTACTTTCGTTAGATTTTTTTGCTGACTCTTCGCGTTGCAGCAGAAAGCTGGTTTCAAATTTATTGTAGGATTGGATGGTAATTAACATCAGGTGAATGTTGAAACGCTTTCAGACTATGTGCAGGTCGGATTCCGATTACTTGAACAAAACTGTTTTACTGTTTTTTCTACTCGCCGACAAGGTAAAGGGATATCATTGATGAAACCATTAAGGCTCCATTTGTGATTGAACCGTCACAGTAGGTCTACATGCCATCACAAGTAAATATCTAGAATCATTGCTATTGTTGCTAAACAGCGTCTATGACCTAATTGCGTAATAAAAAAGACTGACGCTGAAGTGCTTCTTAGCCAAGGCTCGAGCTTCAAGGCATACAAAATGTACATCATCACCATTTAGTTTTGAAACTGTAATAAAACAAAAACCTGCGATGTTCATTTAATGCTACGGCTGATGCTGCAGTCAAGGGCAAAATATACTGTATTTGTAGCATGCCAGAGTCATCAGAGAGCATTTTTTGCGATGGTCTTGAAATGAAGTCTACATCACCTTTAAGCGTGATGCAGCAAGCTGGTGCCGCGGAAACAGCTGCGAAAAGCAGCAGCAGCTGCATTAGCTCTTTGTTTTACTTTCGGTTAGTGATTACAAGCGCGTTTACGCAAGTTTGTATTTCACTATCACTAGCTTCTATACGGAGCTTAAACCTCAGGTAAAGGTCAGCCATGGCATGAATTCTCCAGCATTTACACAATATACAATATTTGATTAATCGTGGGCATTCGCTAAACCATTCTGCTTTGATCAGGTTCGACCGTAAGTTCAAGTAGAATGATTTTTTCAAGCAGTTTTGTTGATTTGCACTGACGCATTTTTTTGACTTGCACATCAGCTTGATCAACCTCAAAATTGATAGTGCTACATTGGGATTGAGGAGGGCAATTGCCCCCAATGCCCCCCCCCCCTGGCTACGCGCCTGGGTACTACACATAAGAGGGTCATACTTTCACGCTTTTCAGATTAACGGCCAAATAGGTGACATATGCTTTGGGCCCCCAAAACTAAGATGGCCTACGGCCCCGCGTTCCCTAAATCCGTCCCTGCCCTGATCTACTGTACAGTATCTTCTTTTGCTTTTTCATCCAAAATTGGGCGCAGGTGCCCAATTTTTTCATACAACTTCTTATAAAACATCAATATTAAGCTGTAAAATTCAATAGGATCACTTTTAACCATGTTCACTGGAAGAATCTTATCAGTTTTTATAAAATTTAGGACTTTCAACTTCTTTTGTCTGAGTAGGTAGTTTCAATGAAGTCAAGCACGCGTTTGTTACATCAGCCCAGGGCTGCCAGATGCTTAACAGAAAATGTGGCAAGTATTTGTCTTATTTATGGCAAATTTTTGAAAATCGTAATAGTTTTGGCAATATTGATTTTTCACTACAAAATGGCAATTTTTTGGTAATATTGATTTCATAGTTTTTTTAAATTCATACTTTTTCGATACTTGTACATTTTCAAGTTTGACAATTAAGAAAAGGTCTGTTTTAATGGAAATCAGAATGCATGCTCAGTTGGCGAAATATGCCCTCTATTTAGTTTATATCACAGACCATGATTCTTCGCTGCAAAATGATTCCTTATTATTCATAGAAAAAACTTAAAGTAATACTTCAGTTTCTTATCATTACTTGGAATGCACACAAACCTAGGCGGAGCAAGACCTGAAACGCAATAACAGCAGGTCAATTTTAAAATAACCCCACAGTTGTAATTAGTTACTAATCAAATGAAACACTACAAAGTTGCGGCAATTCGTCAAGCAGTACATAAATCATATTCAGATATATTATCTGATCTGTACTTTATAAAGTTTTGTTATTAATTTGATAAATTTTGTTAATTTAATTTTTAATTTATTTGTTTATCAGCAGACACGAAGTCCATAGTATGAACACACACACTCTGCAGAACGCAGGTTGAAAAAAACAAGACAATGCAGAACGTAGTACAAGGCATTGAAGCCGGCGGAATCACAGGGTTACAGACACTTTTTGCAACTGCATTGAAGACAGAACCATAGGGTTACAGACACATTGTTAACACTATTGTTAGCTAACACGTAACACTTCTTGCAGCACTACTACGGAGTAGGGCGCTAATTCCTAAATTGGTCGGGTCCAGGTAAAATGCGAAAGCATTGTGGCTTGACACGCCATCGATCGAACAGACACTGCGAAGTTCGATCACTCAATCACAGAGTAAAATGCGATTATATTGTTCAATGAATATTGACGAGTACAAACAATCTGACTGCATCAGAGCACGTAACCATACGTTGTTAGATTTTCTGCATCTTTCGAGAAACAGGTACTTGTATTTACGTAGCAGAGCCTCAAAGGTAGGAATGTTACATTGAACTTGGTGGCTACTAACACTCGCTCACCAGGGTAGGTTGTATAGAGCTCTGCATCCAAAATTATATGCCACTCACAATCTCTGCATGCATGACTTCCTGAAATTACACCATAATTGAGATGCATACATGGGGGTACAAAAGGAAGGAAATAGTACGGTTTTAACTGCATTTGAACAACGGGAAAGAGGCTCGCAGCTTGTTTGCTGCACAATATTGATATCGCAGTTGTCTCTGAATTTCTTTGCCATCTGAGAGCTCAGTATCCAATAAAATCCCCAGATATTTGTATTGGTCAACAGAATTTACATATTGACCACCCAATTTCAAGACTGGGGTGGCTGTGCTTCTTGCACTTTTAGCCTTAAACGTCATACAAACAGTTTTGTTGCAGTTGAAAATAATCCCATGCGATTTTGCATACGCCTGGCACACATCTATTATTCTTTGCAACCAACGTACACGTGGACAGAACACACAATTATCATCAGCAAACATCAAGTGATTTACTAAAACATCACCATTATAACACCCTGCTTCAATGTTGTTTAGGTTATTTGACAAATCATCTAAATAAACAGCAAACAAGTATGGACTCAGTACTCCCACTTGTCTAACCCCATTAGACACATGAAACGGTTCAGAAATATGCTTGCCCCACTTTATTTGCATCGTTTGTTCTTTGTACCAATGTTTCAGTAGGCGCACAAAACACATTGGCACCTTTGTTTGCATTAGTTTCTCAAATAATTTCATGTGTAGTACTCGATCGAATGCTTTCGAGGCATCTAAAAACAGCATGCACAGATGAACCATGGGTTACAAAGTATGAAGCAGTTTGCTTTGACAAAAATGTACATTGATCAGTACCATGACCAGGCTTAAAACCAAACTGATTTTCTGTGGTACCAAGGAAAGGAGAGATGTTAGATAAAATGAAGTGCTCAAGCAGCTTGGACACCACTGTGGCTACTGCGACTGGTCTGTAATTTGAAGTGTCAGCCATATTCTCATTCTTGTTTTTGCATATGGGAACTATTGTTGTGGTTAAACAGGAATTGGGTATATACCCGTGAACAATACACATGTTAAACAGTTCACTGAGAAAAAAACGCAGAGATTCATCTGCATACAGCAGGTGCTATGAAGAAATACAATCAGGCCCTGGAGCGTTGTTCAAGGGCAGCTTTTGAAGAAGTGATGCCAAGGAGATAAAAGAACACATGGGCATTTCAAGACCCAGATAGTTCTCCTTGCAGTCTATGCTCTGATCCACATACTCTGCAGACTCATTGGCAGAGTTTTCAGAGTTTAATATTCCTTTAAAATAGTCTTTCCACATTTTAACAATCTCTGAACCACCATTGGCCCCTCCCACCAATGTTGGTAGTGATGGGCATCTGTTTTTGTTATTGACCTTTTGCCAAAATGACTTCTTGGTTTTATCAGCCTGTAGTGCAGCTGCTAGGGCAACCTACACAACTGGAAAAATGAATTTTGGGGCAATATATTACGTGGATTTTTCCAAATTTTTATGAAACAACACTGATCTAATCTTGTGCAAGAATTCTCCAAGTATCCCGCCCATATATTGCGAAAATAGCCAATAAATCCGCGACCCGCTAAATGCGAATTTTACCGGCCAACCCAATCAAAACTAGCCAAATGTGGCGGAAAAATAGCAAATCTGGCAACACCGCTGAAAAGGCGGTTTTCCGACCCACGCCATACCGAACACATACAGCGCGGGTAGCAGTGGTTGCTCTCGTAGTGACAAGTGTAGTTGACATTTGTTGCGAATGTCGTACAGGAAGGCCACGTGAAGGCATCTGTCATCCTCTCAAGGTGATGAGTATGGCACATAGATTAACGTCATTAAATAATAAAATTATGAAAGGTAACTTTAACTGATGGGATTTAACTAATGCGAGGCCCTAAACTAATTCACTTGTGAGGCCCCCTCTCCCATTGTTACGAGGAAAAAAGTGGAAAGCGTCAATCAATTTGCGAAAATCCAAAAAATGACGCTCTGAAGGTACTGTCGGTAGAAAATTCTAAATCATAACTGGAGTGCTTATGATCACTGCGTTTGTTACTGTCTTCGACACAAAAGTGTTCAATTGCACGGATCCTACTTGGCTGGCAGGAACAGGATTATTAACTACCACAGGCAAACCAACCAAAATCGCCACAATTGAAATATTTGACAAAACACATGGCCCACGTTTTTCATAAGAATCACATCTGTTTTTTATTATCTGTGTTCAATAAAGCAAACACACTTAACCTATATAACCTAGTATGCCACGCCGCCGTAGGTATCGCATTGTTCTTTTTCTTTATATAGGCGGCTTTGAGTGTGACAACGATCTGTTCAAAGGTTTCATCTTCTTCAACAAGTGGGTAGACGGATGGTGAAAGGCAGCTAATCAATATCATCTCTCTATTGATAGCAGGAGCGTCTTCAGCACGACCCTCTCCCAAGTAATCACTATAATCGTTGACTGTCCTAAGCCAATACGTAAAAGTCTTCGAAACGTCAGGAGCAGTAGTTTCAACTGACAATTCTTTCGGCCGCGTCAATTCTTGCTTCGCCATTGGAAGTTCGTTTTAGTAAGATAAATTGTGACGAACCACGAGGTACACAGCTTTCTTTAATTAGCTTTATCCTACTAAAAACAGCGGCATATCTGAAACAAGTGAAGAAATAAACAACACAAATAGAACCAGAACCAAACCACTACCTTCGGCTGCTCCAGCTCACAATAAGCTGCCTAACCGCAGCTGGCAAGCAAACACTGATCAATTTCACGCATCACATGCGATGCCTAGGGCGGCGTGAAAAGCACGTAATTGGAAGTTATAAGAAGTGATCATTACTTCTACTACATTCTACTGCAGCGGCATAAAGACTTTAAAGCACAATGTGAGGAATACGTTGAAACTCCCTTAACACGGCGGTAAAAATCTCACACACGAGCAAAGCACGCCAAGTAAAACCCACCCAAAAGGTTGCAACTGCTAGGTTCACGATTCGCGTCTTTATTACTTTTCAGACTGGTAAGTATCAGACGCAACTAAACTATTGCGTGAACAGATGCGAGGTTAAAAAAACAGAATCGTCGCCAGAAAGTCTTGAATAGGGTATTTAAATTTGCGCAAGAGGACTTGACATTCTTAAAATTTGATAAAATCTTTACAGATTTATAGTGTTTCATATTTAAATTTGGAAGGGCTGAGCCCACCAACGCCCTCCGTGGCGACTGAACCGGTTTAAATTTCGCTTATGCTGTCATTATTGAAATACGTACAAAGAAATAAAAAGCTACAATCATCGAATCAAGTAAGGCTGAACATAACACAGTGAACAGATAAAAGGTTTTTGGACTGCCTTCTTCATAACAAAATTAATTACAAATTCTTGACCCAAGTTTGTCACTTACAATGCACCGAATGCTTAGAGTGGTCAACCTCTCCATAAACAGTGCGACGCTTTAATTCATTTTTAATTCTTTTGAATCTTGAATTCGACCTTTCTCCGGAGCAGTAGTGACCATTAAGCTAAGAAATAAGGCTTCGCATGGTTGGATAAACTAAGAACCACTAATCTATGGCATCCGACCCAAACGCACTTTTGTCATTTTTTTGCTGTTTCCTTGTCTCGTTGTGGAAGAGTTCTGTGGTTGCCAGTTGGCAAAGTTGCTCTAATTGCTATTCAAGCGCACCAAGATCTTCTCTAATTTTGCTTAGCATGGGAGCAGTACAAACTTGCGCAAGTACTCAATGGCAGTCTGATTTATGAATGACTTCACTGAAAGAAAATTGAAATGGAAAAAATCACATCTAAGAAGACCAATCGAGCTTTACACGATACAAACAGTGGCGGATATTCAGGGTGTTCAAGGTGTTCAGTTAACACTTCGAAATGAAGAAAAAACTTTAAAAAATTGGTTTTAGGGCATTCGCTAGCGATTAATGCGAATAACTACCTTTGTGTGCGTTGTTTTCTCATGCGGCGGATATATCTCGTAACAAGGCCGAACGATTTTTGCTTGTCTGCTCAAGCATGACTGCAGGTTGTTCGAGAACACCAGAAGTTACATAAATAAACAAAGAAAAGAGAAAAGCCAGTGGAGCCAAACTATAACATCCAAGATGTTCACCTTGCCTGGGGAACAACTTGCTTACGTCATGCGTGTTTTGTTAGCATTTCCGCTGTAGCCTGCAGTAGAAGCAAGCTTGTGAGTGCGGGGCATTCCTTGTAGTGGACTTGTACAGATGAGTTTTGCTTCAGATTTAAATAGTCTACTTTAGCTAGGTTGGAGGTGTGGTTTCTCATTGTAATGATTACTGTAACAGTTTGGAAGATTTTTAAAATGAGAATGCACGAAGCTGAATATTACTGACTTTGGTAGTGGTGAGTCTAAGCTCACGCGCAAGTAGTCGAAAAACGGATGCTTCCTAACACGTAAGCCAGTAGATCAATTTGATGATTCTATGTCGAACATGGTACTTATTTCTTATCACTGATTCAACTGAAAAGATTTTGTCACGAGAAATGAAATTAATTAGGCTATTTTTTGTTTGTTTCGACGTTCTAGCATACGTGCTGCACGTGGTTTGATGATTATGATCAACTGTCAATCTGTTCAAAGTGTTCAAATGGCTAGTGGTATAGGCGACGACCACCACGGCTGCAGAACCTTCACAATTTTGGGCTGGTTGCTAGCCTGGTGAACACCCTCTTGTAACCTCTCCGGTGGCGCTGCGTTGATTGTGTGATTCACCACGAACGGGATGTGCGCGAAGAACAAAAATATATATATGCGTGGCGCGAACAAGCAATACTAGAGTGGTCTCGTCGGGTGAGCTCTATTGTTGCTTGCTGCCACAATGCGAAGCTTTGCGCGCATGCCGCTCGGGATTTCCGATCGCAACAACCCTACCAAAATGGCCACCGTACGCCACTGGATACAAACGCGGTCAAAACTACTGTATTGCTCAGCTACCTTAGAAACAACTAACTATGCTTTTATTGTAGGATACTGCTGCTTAGCGATCTCTTCTACACCGTAAACAAATCTCTGCCCGGGCAATCGTCGATGCAACTGGAAGGACAATTCTTGTGCTGTGCATTGTCTGTACTCGCAATTGCGTTGTATAAGAACTTTCCGCCAAAATGTTCTCGTGTCTTCGTCATTCTGATCGCCGCGATTGCGACGGCATGGGCCATGTATAGATACTGCTGGTTACTCTACACAAAGCTCTTATCTGCAGCACAACGTTAAGCTTTGATCAAGTGCAATGACGTAATTAGAGGTTTGAGCCAGGGGGATACTTAGCTGAAGGGAGCCCACTGGCTAACATCAGAAAATAGTTGAGAAACAATAGCAAATCCGGTATTGAACGGCAATACAAAAACCCGAAATCACCGGAAAACACTCCGAAAAACGTAAAAAAATCTACTGAAACCAAAACAATAGTGCCAAAATACAAGGTAGTGGGACCCGGTTTTTGTATTTGGGTTTACAGGGGGAAGCGGTTTTCACGCCTGCCACCAGTCAGTTGTACCACTGACTGGGTACACTTCAAACATGAATAGCCACAAGTTCTTATGATAAAGTCACACGTAACAATTGGTACGATTCAGCAAGCGCGGGACGCAGCCAGCGTGCTTTGAGTATATCGACACAATCGTTGGCATGCAACTTGACCAACCGTCATATTGATATTCAGGACGCTCGTTGGAATACTTTGGGGTTATCACCACGAAAGTTGAATTAAACTAAATTTCCTGAATAATAATTAGGACTGAAATTTTGGCGAAGTTCAATCTAACTGATCATATACCGGCCATTGACTCTGCGCGCACCGCAGTTTGTTGGAGGTCCGCTTGGATCTTGAGGGATCTTGATCTTGAGGCTCTGGGCTTAAGCCTATTTAGCCTACAGGTAAATCCGACCCTGTCTTAGACCCACTTCATTTGAGACCCACTTCATTTGAGACCCACTTCATTTGAGACCCACTTCATTTGAGACCAGTGGCGTGCAGAGGTCTGGTGATACCCGGGGCGGCTGTTCGATTGTATGTCCGCCTATCAAATTCTGGTTTTGATCAGTGGCGTATAATGGTCATTGTTACTGGCTATTCGCTGTTTGTGACGTCAGAATATGATTTCATATTTACGTTTGCAAACCAACGTTTTGGCGAAGGTTGTTCACACAATATGCATAATATTTCACAGGCAGTCTCCCTGCTGGTTGTCGTACAATGTGTCACTGTTATGAAACACCATATCAGCTCTCCAACCGGAGCAAAACACAGCACTCAACGCTAAGACAGAGCATTTTATAACTGCAAAAATATCTGCGAACGCGTAAAAATAGAAGAGTGGAACACACTCAATGCTACGTCAATACAATTCACTACTGCAAAAATACAGCAGAATTGTCCCATAACGTGACTTCATGGAACAGGAGAAAAAACGTTGTTGTAGACGAAGTGTCGTTACTCGTTTTTGCCGAACCAGAGCCGGATTAAACGGGAAGGGCAGCCAGGGGCAATTTTCACTGGAGGGCCCATATGACGTATTTCATGACGTCATCGTTTGCAAAATTTGTTTTCGCTGAATCGCGACATTCTGGTTTGCTTTTCCCAGTGGTCGATTATGTGCCTGCCATATTAACTCGATTTTTAGCCGCTTTTTATTGCAGGCCGCACGAAATGTTGTTAAAAATTATTGTAAGCTGCCCTTGGTTGTAAACTGCACTTAAACATAGGCTACCTAAGCCTCTGAGATGCATTTGAGACGTTCGCGTACTCGTGCGTTTCCCGCATTAAATGACGCTTTAAACCACTACAGCTTCCTTCTGTTTATCATAATCCCTCCTGTGACGGATATTGTACGTGATGCTGAAGAAAGTCGAATGCGAATTAAGAAATTTCGTCGACAAAACGTAGCCAAGAAAAGACTACGCATCATCTATACCTTTCAACAGAGTGAAGACATACAAAATGTAAGCCGTCCTTAATTGTAAGCCTCATGAAATAATGAAAACTTTGTAAGCGGCAGCCTACAATCGAATAAATACGCTGCTCAACTACACATACAGTTAATTGGGAGAAGAGAGTTTATCATGTAAACACTACAGTGTATTCCCACTGAGAAAAGATGTTTCCACTTGCTAGAGTGTGATTACGCAAGAAACAACATTCACGCGAACAATAAGCAGAAACCAGAGATTACAAACAAAACACCGGAAAAATTACATGCCAATATCACCAGCCAGTCTGAGTGTGAAAGGTGCTTCAAAATTTTGTCGTGATTTTCACCTACATTTTCAGATGCTCCAGTTAACGCTACTGTTTTAACTTTGCTTCTCAAAAGCTTTTCTGAAAAAAAACGTTTCAGTTGCGGCGTTTCAGTTAACACTGCCAGAATTTTGCGCTTTTTCTCCATAGAATCTTTGCCATTTTTAGCAGCTGATCGCATCACAGATTTCGGCATCGCGCTAGGGATCGACTTACAACTCCGTGCTGGCAGAGTTTTTGTGACTGCTGTGCTGCCAGAGTTTTTGTGACGTAGCACATTTTTGTGGCTGCTGCGGAAACGTGGGGCATTTCCTTTGTGGTGTAGTCGTCTGGTAAGGGTAAAGCGTTTCACGAACGTAATGACGTATCGCATCGTCATCAACCTGAGAATGATTAGCAAAATGTTGACATTGCCCCACCCTGGAAAAACTTTGTGTGGACAGCAGTGTTGATGACATTTTCAAGTCAAAAAAGCTAGAGGAAACATGCGTTGCGATTGGAAAGCAGGTGCTGAAAGCGCGCAAGAGCTGAAACTTCAAGTGAAAAGGCATCGTCTTTGAATCACAATTGCTTGGAAGATTTTTCGAAAGGATCGTACAGCTGCAAATTAAGCTCCATGACGTCATCAAGACACAAACCAGAAATTGCAAGCGTAGTCAAATCGATCACGCTATGCCACTGAGTCGACACGACTCAACAAACCATGGAATTTAGGTCTAACGCAGACACTTTGCAAAATATCAGTTATCAACATGTTGGTGGAATCACTAATGGGCTTTAGGCGGTTATTACATTTTTTTCCACGGTGTCATTTGCCCCAATCTGGTTATGCGCCTTTGTAGACAGTGACTGATGACTACGAGCTATTGAGATCTTTTTATTGCAACTGCTAACTCATAGACAAACAAGGTGGCCATGAAAAGGATATTTGCATGGTTAGCGAAATCTTCAACTAACAGCGACATGCTCAGTTCATCGGTTGTTGCATCATTGCTCTTTCACCACATAAATGTGGGAGGGAAAACGTTACACAGCACAATTATACCTAACCGTCATGGCATACAGTCAAGGCCTCTTTTCCTAGAAGGCTTGATGCAGTCCACAGGCAGGGCAATTGCGACCAAACACGCGGAACGAGCGTTTCCTTCCTGTGCAGAAACAGCAGCACGTTGGTGGCGGTTTAGTAACAGCTTGTGGCGATATGTTAGTGAGTGGCAGTTTTTAGCAAAAAACGCAACGTTGATTGCACGTTTGAAAGATTTGTTCGGCAAGCAAAAGAAAGTAAAACAACAGTGGTTGTTATCTGATAAACACAAGCAAGTAGGAAAATGGAAACAGCGAGAAAATAACATTCAAAGGTTGCAAAACATGAGCTTAGAAATAGAAGCAACTTTTTGAACTTCATCATTGTGCAAGCGAAGTAACTAGCTCTCAAAGGTTACCAAATCATTTTCTATAAATTCAAGATATTTCGACTGTGATGAGTGAGATGCAAAGCAAAAGAAAAGCAAATATCTATTTTGTCAAGCGTTGTCAAGTGTACGCGTTGAGTCTCGTTGCCAGATAGACCTGAAGTCTTCAATACCGGGTTTCGAACGTCACTCACCTTCAGTGGCGATTGTAAGGGGGCCTGGGTGGGCCATGGCCCCCCAGATTTTGCTTGCCCCCAGTTTTTTTCTTAATTTCCCGTTGAAGTTCGTTTGGTTGACATATGCAAGGTTGCCGAATGCGTTTTGTAAAAATACCAGCCATTTTTTCAACAGCGCCAGATCTGAGCTGTGCCGTGATTCGTAAGCAGCACAAGGAAAACAGAGACAATCAGTATTGTTGAGCCACAATTAATAATTTGCACTATTTTGGCTGATTCTTTACATTTCGGTTTTGTGTGTGATGTGACAATCGCATCAAGGGTTGCATCAACAGTAGCAAAAATACCGGCAAGGCCGTTGAAATGCCGGCCA
>Ga0210059_1002885_pt1 | contig 27202 bp, 21 predicted proteins | sample Ectturendosymbi2_FD_188042 | JGI IMG/M metagenome (GOLD analysis project Ga0210059, IMG submission 188042) | Ecteinascidia turbinata endosymbiont from Florida, USA - Sample 2 (SPAdes) (version 2) | ecosystem: Host-associated > Tunicates > Ascidians > Unclassified | place: Key West, Florida... | reverse complement strand
AAAAGTTGCACGCAAAAATCGAAAATGTTGCAAAAAGTTGCAATATAACAACCCTGGAAACAGCTCAAAACATTGAACTGCATGTATTTTGAGTATTTAGGAAGCTGTTGGAAGCTGTAAAAAAAAGTTGCAAAAACTTGCCCTAGTGATGATTAAACATGTAGTGCGACGGTTCATTCACAAATATGTGGAGCCTTAACGTTTTTATCTATGATTTCACATTACCTTCCCTACGAGTAAAAAAGTTTTGTCAAGTAATTAGAGTCCGACCTGCACATAGTCTGAAGGTGTTACAACTTTCGCCTGATGTTAATTGCCGGTTGTCTATCCAGGCCCGTAAACAGGGGGGTGTAGGGGGGGAAAATGCGTTGGACATAGTTTAAACTGTTGGACATGGTTCAAAACATTTGGGCTCCTCTCAGAAAACTCTTCGCCCCACCTGGTGTCCTAAACTGGTTACGGACATGTGTCTATCCTACACTAAATTTAAAATCATTCAGCTCACACGGGAAGAGTCAGTAGCAAAATCTAACGTAAGTAGGAAGATGCTTTTGCAAGTGCGGAGGTATTGACGCTACCATTACTTACAAAATAGCTTGCACTCTGTTTTCTTGATAAAGCGTATGTGACTAACATGAAACTAAAGTGAATTTTTACCAACCGATTGTCATTTGTTTATACGGCAATGGATTAAAAAAAGACTTCAACCGCTTAGGCAAGAATGGCTGGATTAGAGGCTCCCAACCTTTTCTGAGCGCGACCCAAATCTGAGTTTGGTGAACACCTCGCGATTTAAGCCTCAAACAACGCATGAAAAAATAATGATTGTATGGATGATTTTTGGCAGTAAGTTGCTAAGTCGTTTTTGATGTCATAAATGTACTCTTTTCTCAAGTACGCACGCTACAGACAGACACAGACAAGCAGTGGTAACGTTGAAAATACACAACTCCGGTTTGGATCTTTGGATCGCCTCGGTGCAACCCATTTTTTATCCCTTCGCCACCTTTGTTTAGGTTTCGACCCATACTATGTGAACCCCTGAGCTAGATCAACGAACCAGCCGTTGTGTTACGCTTCTGCGACAAGTATTCCTTAATTTTAGTGCAGAGCAGTGGTGATAGTCAATTGCAGCTTATTTTTCGCAAATACACACTTTATGCAGACTGAGTGGGTCAAACATGTGTGTAAGTTTGTTTAGAGGACATGTGTAACGTTCCCCAATTTACAATATTCTCTATAGTGTATCATATTTGTGAATTGTATCAACTCCGAATAGCTATCTCATAACGTTATCATTTTTGGGAAGCAGGTTTAGAGTTATTAAGTAACGTACAAAAATGCTACCACAGTCGCATTTCATAGCGTTTAATGACATAAAATAGAAACATTTTTCAAACACGCTGAGGGACTCTACAGCCTTTACGTTTGACAGCTGCATACGTTAACCAGTCCTTCAAGAATTGGACAAGATCCACATCCTTATATGTGCGCAAGTTTTGTAGACTCATTTCGGGAGTCAGTGTCTTAGAGCAAAGTTGCTGCTCGGCTTCCATTGAACGTGCGTTATGGTGTATATCAGAGGCATGTAAATACAAAAAGCGCAATTTTAATGGCGGTCACGATGACTTTTTGCTGAACTGTAATATTGACTGCTAAAAGCATACTACTGATCTTGCATTTATAGCATTGACAGTTTCACAAGCATTTTTGCAAGAAAGTATTACGAGCAAATGGTGGCTTTCATCCAAAGTAGAAGCTTGGAACTTTACTAAAAAAACTTTAAAATTTGTCAATTAAATGAAAAGAGACTTCGTATTTACCGGCTTAAATCTGAACATAATTATTCAGAAAAAAGCACCAGAAAGATGCACGTTTTATGGATAATGCTTGCAAAAACAATGAGCATTAAATATTTCAATGTTGAGACTTGGATGTTGTTTGCCCCCCCCATCGAAATTTCTGGCTACGCGCCTGCACATACTGTAACTCTAACTTACGGTACATTAATGTAGCCTATAATTTGCAACCACCTACAATAAGTTACATATGAGAAGCAGTGGTTAACAGTTTTTTGACGTACGTACAAAAAGCGAAAACGCTATCTACATTGGATTGCACCTTAGTTGCTGAAAATCATGCATCAACTTATTGAGCTAAATCGTATAGGCTTCACAACTGATACAATTGTCCAAATGAACCATTTGCTACATCGCACGCCTGTTTTTTGCTTCGAAAGTCACGCAAATCACATACTGTGCTGACTCTGCTGTACGTGCGCACTGTGTTGGCCTTCACAACAAAGTCCTCATCTACGGCTTTATTGCAATCCGTCGACACGTGACGTGGACTAGTTGTAAGGCCAATCACAGCTACTAGCTGCGTCGTTTCTAATCATGTGTTATACGTCATTGGTTTGAGGTATGGCGACGTTTTGAGAATATCTTTTCAATGATATATTGAAAAACGTGTTAGCTCGCGCCACCACTAGGTATTGTAAATGGCACCCTAGGATGTCGCGGCACCTCGGTTGGGAACCACTGTTATAGGCAATGCGCAGTCGTGTCATACCAGACTGTGTGTACTTGTTTCACAATTGTCAGTCATAGGAGGGGATTCTGAAACAGAAATGGAACAAGTTTCAAACTCACTTTGTACTTCCGAGTGTCACGAGTGGTCCGCGGGCGCCCTTATCTCCGCTTACTCTGCGCCGTGGACCACTCAGGCAACCAAAATATTTGCGAGGAAAAATAAATTTTCTCCAAATTCCTGCATTTTATGTTCAACTTTCTAATCCAGCTACGTCCAACCCACGGCCCAGTCGAAGGTTTTGTGCGGCCCAGTTTAGGTTTTCGCTGTAGTAAACATGTCCTACATACTGACAGCATGTCCTTATTTTGATGCAGGTGGTGCTCAGGGCCACTTTCTCACGTCTGTTACCATTGCAGTTAAGATTCCAACACTTTCAGTATGTTAGCTTTAAGCTAAATTTAGTTTGCTAAGATCAAAGTAAGCCATGCAATGTGCTGCCCTCATTTACATGTCATTTAATGTACGGCCCTAGTCAAGATAATGAAATAATTTTTGGCTCTGCAAGCCATTTGGGTTGGACATAACTGTTCTAAACTCTTCTTAAATTCACCAGGTTTTCTCAACGTTCCTCCCCATTATTTTATTTGGAAATGGGCGAACGACTAAATTAATAAAAAGGTCCAAACTCTAACGAATGCTCCCAGTTCAATGTTCAGTCACTTTTATTTCCCCACACTGCACTACAATCAGAAACCAACGTGGTTTGAGATCTACAAAATTGCGCCAAACGCGCGTCATAAATTAATACAGGCGCAATTTTGGCCAAATTTTCACAAAATGCTTGTTGAGAGGTAACTAATCACCTGCCTCCACCTCGTAACGCTACGTCTGGTAGAAGCGATCGATGCGGCATTTCTAAACAATTAACAGTTTTTTGTAACAGTGAATCGTATATAAAATTTTTCATTTGTTTCAATCAAACGCAAATTGCCGTATTTAGCTAAATCAGTGGTTCCAAACTTCTAACTAATACCGCCCACTGGGCATTACTGAAAGTCATTCTAATCCTAACAAAAGTAAGTTTATTACTCCGGGAGTTATTTGACTAATAGGCATTATCGCTTTGTTAAACTTTTTCTCAGCATTTATGATTTCTCTAGCAGCTATTTTTGTTATCCTTGCTGCAAGCAATCAACACACAGTTGCAGAGATGGGGGTTGCAGAGATGGGTCTACTTTTGTATGTCTTACCTAAAAATTCCATAGGAAAGTCTATATCTTGTGACAAATCATTTAAGCAAATTATGCGCCATCACTTAGCAGAAAAATATTTAAATTTCAGCTGTTCGCTATAGTTTATGCAACTTTAAACCATACTCAGAGGCAGTGGCGTGCAGAGGGGGGGGGGCGAACGCGGCGGAGACCCGGGCATCCAAGCTAGGGGGGCATCCAAAGAGTGAAACTACAAAAATTTAAATACTGTAATTAGATGAAATTTCCTATTGTAAGGCTACTAGCACATGCTGCATGGATTTAATTTTTCGAAAGTTATGTTTATGTCAACACTAGTTTTTACGTATTCAGATCCCAGCAATTCCCACATTCTTCAATTTCAGGGACATATACTACAGGTGTGCAACGCACACCCAATCAAACTGATAGTGACGTGACTTTCTACAGATCGTGTCATCAAGGGAAAATTACAAAAAAGGATTGAAAGATAATTATGGACGTTTTGTTAATTTTCTGAGCCAAATTTAAAAACTTTCCTATTTCAACTTGCTTGATTTAGCTGACTTTTTAATACATTACTACTTTCCCTTTTCGTTTTTTGATGTGGCAACCCTGGGTGTGCGATAATACAGCCGCACACCTTTTCTTGCAATATGTGCATCATTCTGAGCTTCGTCAGTTTAGGCGGATTGATCATAGCGTCTCACACAACCCGTATCTGTTCTCAGGGACGCCGGAGAATGAGGTCATAGCGAGGGCATTTCCCCCCTGTCCTTTCAAAAGGGGGGCAACGGGAGTGGAGGTGCCTTTTTCATAACAGTATAGGTAATATCATGGTTTATCAAGATCGACTTAAAACATACGAATTGCAACTATTCGAGCACCCAGAAAATTCAGGGTGGCTTTTATTTTAGGTCAACATTGTTGACGAGCAGAAACAAACGTAATTAGTAACGATTTTGTTTGTCTTTTATATATAAGTTTCCATTGCCCTCAACTCTTTTACCCCCTGCCCTACCGCTGCTCCGGCGTCCCTGTCTGTTCTGTCCCCCCAGTAGTTTTATATATAACAGTCAAATAATAAAAAAGAAAGTTTTCTTGCGTACTTTATGTGTATTCTCAATTCTCGTGTAGTTTAGCAACTTCCAAACTGCAAACCCTGGGTGTCCGCCATCCCAGCCGCATACCCTCTCTGCTCGGCTGCTATTCGACCAGACATTCGCGCAGCCTGATGTTTTTTCAGTTGTGAAATGCACTGACATAGCATTGAGAGTGTTTTACTCCACTTTTTTAATGCGCCACCTTATATTTTTGCAGTTGTGAACTGCGCTGACGTAACACTGAGTGTGTTCTTCTGTACTCTCCTGTTTTAACGCGTTGCCGGATATTTTTGCAGTTATTATTTGCTCTGTCCTAGGCTTGAGCGTTGTGTTTTGCTCCAGTCTCCTCATTTGGAGCGCTGGTAATTTATTTTCATTACAGCGACACATTGTACAAAAACGAGTAAGGAGAGTACGTGTAGAACAATATACATGTTTTGTCAACAAACTTCGCCAAAACGTTGGTTTACAAACATGAATATGACGTCATATTGTGACGTCACAAACAGCGTATATCCAGAAACAATGACAACCGTACGTCACTGCGCAATACTAGAATTTGGCATGGGGGCATACAATCAAGCAGTCGCCCCGGGCATCACCAGACCTCTGCACTGCACTGATTCAGAGGCAGCTGTAGCTAACCACTACATAGAAAGTAGCGGCGTCACCGCTACTACTCCGCTGGAACTAGTCTGCGCTTCCACTGTCTATCCTCTCCTCGCTAAAAATGCAAACAGCGCTACCTTGCCGCAACTTCCGCCGCTAGTTTGATTCCAAAATATTGGGCGAGCTTTTTTGCATCTGCTTAAATCCTCACAAAGATGCTAAATCTCCAGTCTAAACAGTTTAAGTTCAAGCGACTTCATTTTGTGGACTGGACATGAAAAAGCTGGTCTGCCAAATTTTAAAATTATACTGAACTTTTTGGTGTTGATCTGTGAAGGCGGTAGCGATATACTGATAAAGGTTCCTAGGACTACAGCCACCTGGACAAGTGCCACCAGACAACTGCCACCTAGGACGATCGCCACCCGGGAAATTGCTATAGCCTACCTAAGGCGTATTGAGTTCTTTGCTGTATTGCCATTGAAGCCATTTGAACTTTACAAGGATCTAGTAGTATATCACAAGTTTCTTCAACCTCTGACTGTTTAAAGAAACGTAACTTCAACTTTAAAACTTTTGGCTGGTGAATCGTGTCGATGTCATTGCATCTATTCTTCACAAATATTGTTAAGTCAGTGCAAAACTTAATTTTTTATGGGTCTTTTCAAATTTTTCACGGCAAACTCTCTTATACACACTATCGCATCGTATTCATTCCACACACTCATAAAACGCGTTTTCTTCCGTTAATTTTACGTTCTATTCAGTCTTTTACCTTAGCTTTTGATTTTTGAGCCACATGGCAGTAACAGCAACGTTGCAACCAACTTTTGCTCTGCTATGCTGAAGTAATAATGTTGTAGGACGGAGGTTCTCAACCGCTGTGCCGCGAGAGCACCTATACGTGCTGCAACGCGATTTACTGTATCAAACTGAATTTGATAGCTTGTATGTGATGCGTAAAACGCATTATCCTATGGGTTCCCAACCTTTCTCATACCATGTACCCCTTCAGCATTCTGACGGATGAGCATGTACCCCTTCAGCATTTCAACAGGTAAGTATGTACCCCTTCAGCATTTTGACAGATATACATGTACCCCTAAGATATCCTATGACAATACATTTTATCATGGTTATTCATTGATATATTAAACAATAAGCATATAATGATTTTTGAAAAGAATATTCATTAATACATACGTAAATATTTGGAAATAAATCATATGCAAATATATTTTGCTCTTTTATTGATAACCTTAAATGTACCCCATGTTGGGAACACCTGTCCTATGTGGCAGTTGTCGGATGGCAGAGGCGTGTAGTGCCAAAAAAAGAAGTGTTGGAACGCACCTAAAAAACTAGCTATTTTCAACAGCATTCCAAACTCATTCTTAAATGATGTATTAACATTCATTGCACTACAAACTAAGAAATTGTGGGAATGTGTTCGTATGGGGTGGCTGTTATCCTAGGCTAGGTGGCAGTTTTCCGGGTGGCGGTTGTTGTGGGTGACAATTGTCCGGTGGCAATAGCCCTGACATTTGACATTTGTCCTCGGCAATTGTCCTACGTAGCAGTTGTCCGGTAGCACTGGCAGTTGTCCAGGTGGCTGTAGTCCGGATACCACCGATATATATTATTAGCAGATTTTGAAACTGCTCACTCCTTCAGATAGTTATTCTGTCGTGATTTGATCCTTTTCTTTTCTTGACTGTTACTGGAAACCTATTTTCGTGGGATGCTGAGACAAAGCTTGTTTGGTTTTATCAGCTGCTACGCCTATTCTCATTTCGTAAAATTCCCTGTTGTATGCAGCAAAATTGGCATAGCCTCATTACATCGAACTTAGCTGATTGTGCTTTTATGCAGTCAGGGCCCGATTTACCAACAGGCTATGTAGGCTTAAGCATAGGGCCTCAAGATCCAAGGGGGCCTCCAGCAAACTGTGGTACGCATAGAGTCAATTGGCGGTATATGATCAGTTGGATAAATATCCGTCACCAATTTATGTCTTATATTCAGGAAATTTAGTTTTATTCTCCTAATCAGATTTCCTGTTGATGACGACAGGGTCTTCTAACGAGTTTCCATGAATCTCAGTATATGACCATTGGTCAATCCGCATGCCAATCAATCCGATATGCACCTGATCAAAGCTTAAGGTTATACTGCAGATAAGAGATATGTGTAAGGCTAGCATTATCCTACAATAAACACATAGTTGCTTCTTCTGAGCAATACAGTAGTTTTGTTAGCGTTTCTTTTACGTAAAGCTCGTTTAGAATTTTTAGATGTGTTTTTTTTTCCATTTTAATTCTCTTTAACAAAGTCATTCAGAAATCAGATTGCTATTGAGTACTTGAGTAACAGAAGCACCGGTGAAAAACGTCCAGAACGATACGATTTGGTAGCTTACACTTCAGAGACAACTGGGGCGGTTCGTAGGCTATGCACTTAATTTGTTCAAACAGAAAGTTTTATCACAAAAAAACGATCATTTCGCTACTGTGACACTGCACAACAATCTTTTTGGTCATAGACTCTGTGACCATCTTCACTGCACAAATCGTCCATTTACACAGGCCCGTAGCGAGGTTTTAAGGTTTGGGAGGCAAAATAAATTTTTGGGGGGAGATATTTTTGTTTTTATTACATGTTTTAATAAAAAATTTTCTGGGCAAAAAAAAATTCGGGGGACATTGCCCCCGAATGCCCCCCCGTGGCTACGGGTCTGCATTCACATATGTGTTGAGGAAAGATATACACTCTCTCGCAGATCAAAACGTACATCGTTCAGAAAAATGTTCTCAACGAAATATCACGCAAAAGCAATGTGAACGGTACTACTTGACTGAAGTTTTGCGCTGGGAGCTTTACAATAGTTACACTATGAACTTTTCCGTGATCTAATGCAGTGCTTCTTAACCTTTTTTGGTTTCGTTCACCCCTGCCATCGATTTCTGGATTCCCATTCACCCTTTTGTGGATGTATGGCTGATGTGACAATAATGATAGTGCATCGAGTGTTTTGTTAGACAACGCTATTTGCTCTACTTTATCCACAGCATGCTTTCCGCCATGCAGCAAACTGAATACAATCTTCATATATGATTTGATTACAGACTCAGCTTTGCAAAATGTTTTTTTCGTTTCATCAGCATATTCGCTATTTGAAGAGGAAAAAAGAGGCTTTGTACTAGCAGAGTCATTTGCAACTGATGAATGGAAGGAATTTTACTGTTTGCACAAATATTCGTGCTGGTGCTTGAAAAAATGCGAGGACTTGTTCTGATAAATGCCGTTTCGTTTGTAAATGACTCGGCGTTTTTTAATGTGCCAAAAACTGGTTGCTATGTTTAAAATAGCAAAACATGCATTGAGCAGACGGCTCATGGCTCGATCTTTCACTTCTGGCATGAAAATAAACATGCTTAACATAATCATCATCCCAGTTTCGCCTTTTAATTTTTGAAGGGAACATTCTCGACACTAACGTTCCTTTTCAAACCGAGTTCTTTAAACTGCAAAGCTGATGAAACCAAATCCGGTGAGTAACGTTAGGGGGGCGATTTCGGTAATATTTGGTAGTCAAGTCGCATTTAGGCTTTGCTCCTGTTCAGAGAGATGAAGTATACTTCACAACACTGCTGTGACAAAACAATTGACCACAGAATAGCCTTAAATCGCGAACAGTAAGACAATTCGACCATGACCAAAGACTTATTCGGAATTGGTTTTGATACGTTGTTTTTCGAATTGTAAAACATCATGGTGAATAAAGTTACTCTCGTAGGTTTTAGGGGGAGGCGATCGCCCCTCTCACTCCCTGGATCAGTCCCTGGATGAAGCTGGCGTTTCCTGATCGATTTCATCAATATATTTACATTTATTTTCATCAAAACCAGGGACCGAGTTTATGGGGGAGACGGGGGATATGTCCCCCCAACTTTTGGACGGGGGGACATAATATCTTTTGTCTCCCCCAATATTTTGTGATCTAAAGTAATGCAGTCGTGGAAATTTCATGGTTACATTACTGTTGCAAACGTTTCCCCAGCATAAAACCAGGGAATAATTGAGAAACATGAGCATTATCACTGGATTATCTGTAGAAACAGTACAAAGAGTTCCTATGTAAACAGAATTGTGATGATTGTTGAAAATTGTATTAGTTAATTTGAATTACCGAATCGGTGTGCACATGAACTACGCTCAGTCAAGAATTCCTGCGCTGGTCTGTAGCCTGCAATCAGAATACGGTTACCACCAGGCACGTAGCTATGTGGGACAACGAGGCAATGCCACCCTCAATTCCAACGTTTTCAGGTTAATAAAATATTTCAAGTATAAGCCAAGGAAATAGGCTACTTCAGTGCAAATCAACGAAGTTGCCTCAAGGAACCCATCCTACTTCAGCTTTTAGTCGAACACAAACTTGATCTGACCTTTTGTAATCATAATCAATGACCGCACGTAAAAACAATTGGAGTAACGCTTTTCGCAGCTGTTTTTGGCGCACCAGCTTGCTGTATCCCACCTAATGGTTATGTAAGCTTCATTTCAAGACCATCGCAAATTCCTTTCTGATAACCGTGGGTGTTACAAATATAACCTATCCTTGTTTCCAGTGTCAGCGTAACCTAGCAGATGCGTGAATATGGCGGTGATATAAATTTCATTTATCTTGAAGCTCAAACTTTGGCTAAGAAGCGATTCAGATTCAAAGTCTTCTTCATTGCGCCATAGTAACTGTTTAACAGCAATAGCATTCTTTCTAGATATTTATTTGTGATGACATGTATTGTGACGGTTCAATCACAATTCGGTGGAGCCTTAATTTTTTCATCAATAATTTCCCTTTGCCTTGTCAGCGAGAAAAAATCAATATTTTCAAGATATTAGACTCCGACCTGCTGTTCATTAGCTCAGTGTTTCAACTTTCAATTGATGTTAATTGCCACCCTATCCTACAGTAAATAATTTGAAATAATTTAACTGCAACGAGAAGAGTCAGCAGCAAAAATCTAACGTAAGTAGCAAGATGCTTTCCATTTTGCAAGGCCTGAGGGAATTGACACTGCCATTACTTACGGATACTGAGATAACTTGCACAGGGGTGCATGTTAAAATTTAGGGCAAGCTCTCAGAAAAGGACCCCAAAATATCGCCATTGCGAAAGGTAGATGTGGAATTACGTGGATAAAAGAGTTAAATTTGTTTCACATTTCAATTTAGGAACTAATTCAAGAGCATAAGATACATTCGAAAGGAACAAAATTTTGTAAAGTTTTCCAGCTTCACAATTGAAAGCTGCCTCCTATGGCACGTTTTCCCATAATTTTTGCTTTATTTTGAAAAAACATAAGACTTGCTTCCAGGCTTCTTTAAATGTGAAGTGGTACATAACCTTTTTAACTAAACAATGGTGCAAAGCTCACAAAGGGGGTGCACGATATCACTGAAAAAGAGGTGCCCGAGGCGACTGCCTCGTTATCCTCCCCTACTATTCATCCTTGAGCTTGCAATCTGTCTTGTTGGCAAAGTGCATGTGACTAAAATGAAAGCAAATTTGAATTTTTTTCCATTAGGGCTTCAAATTCCGCAGATAAGTTACTTGTATTTTCTAGAAGCTCGTAATTTGTACAAATTTAATTACGTGCAGTGCTAAACTATCTTTAGTTGCAGCTGAGCATGGTCAATAACTTTTGTAATACTGGGTTTACTATTGTGTTTACAGTTTAATTCTATCTTCTATTTCAATGAGGTCAGTTAAATTTAGCAAAGTCTCATCAAACAATTTAAATGAAGTAAGTTTAAAGTAGCTACAAACGTTTTACGCAATAGGTTGAACATAGCCAAAAGATCTTACGGATTATCAAAAATCCAAACATTTTTCAAACGCGTTGAAACACCCTAGCGTATACGGTTATTACTTACAGACGCGAATTAATTGCTCAAAAATTAGACGACAACGGGATCCACTTTTTACATATGCGAAAGTTTTGTAGAAGACCTCCTTCGGATGTCAATGCCTCAGAGCAAAGTTGCTGTTCGGCTTCGGTTAAACGTGCTGTGTTGGTGTACATCAGAAGCGTGTAAATACAGTATAACAAGCGCAATCGTAACGACGGCCGCGATGACTTCTTCCTCAAGTGCAATATTGGGCATTGAAGGTTTATGAGCAAATGGTGGCATTGATCCAAAGTAGAAGCTTGAAACTTTACTATCAAAACTTGTGAATTCAATGAAAACAGACTTTTTATTTGTCGGCTTAAATCTGAACACAATTGTTCAAGAGAAAACGCCGGAAACGTGCACGTTTCATGGATGATGCTTTATAAACAAGTAGCATTAAAAATATTTAAATGTTGAAACTCGATTGTTGTTTACCCCAGCCCTGGCTACGTGCTAGTTGCCCTGCTAGTATTTACCAAAAGATCTTGTGTTGATCTATGTGGTGATGAATTATTAGTAGCAGTATATTTTATTTATTTTATTTATCGAAACTGACCAAATTTGCTAATGCTAGATATCTAGATATAGCACCATTTGTATACTGGTATACGCTACGAGTTGGTATACCACCACGATGGGCGTCGCCAGGTATCAATTCCAAAATGTGTCCCCAATTTGGCCAATTCTACAAAAAGGTCGTACTATGGTTGAATGAACATGGTGACGTCATCGAAAACCCAAACACTTAGGTTTGTTCCCCCCAAAATTATTTAGCAAACTCGGTCCCTGATCAAAACAAATGTTTTTGTACGTATTTCATAGACATTTTGCGGGTATTATCCGAGATACAAACGAATATTAGATGTTGGAACAAATACCAAACTGGTAACATAGAAATATCATAAATAGGATAATCCTGAACTTTGACTGATAAGGCTACACTGATGAGTGTCCAAGTGCCTGAAACTTTCGAAAGTACTGCTATTCTAGCAGATAACTTTTGCACAGGAGTACAGGATGGTCATACAGAGCACAGCAGAGATTCCGCCACAGGATTGAATGAAACATGGCATCCAGTGGCGTCCGCAGAAAATTTCCGAGAGGGGGCCAAGTTTCGGCACAATCGTGTGACTTCACAAATCAACGTTAGGGGAAGTGCCATGACCATTCTAGGGGTGTCCGGGGGACATATTTACAAATATGTAACAACAGCGGCCATTTGAGAAGGGCTTTGGCTCTGCTGGTTACTTGTACGAAGCTGGATTGGTGCATGCCCAGTATCACCGAATTTTACCCACGGGGCGGCACTGAAATTTTGCACTTCAGAACTTTTTCAAATTTCTGGTTCAACCTGATATCGTTTGCTTTGGCCGTAGTATTTATTATAAGGCTATTTAGCACTTCCGCTTTTCGTGTACCAAACCTGAAAACCTTTGTAAGTGCGTTAGTCCAGAAGTCACGCATTCCTTCAAACTGAGACCAACACTTTGGCATTACATGTTTAGTGATGCAACAAAGAGCATTGTCTGTCTTCAAGAAAGGGGCCGCACTGAGATGCTGACAGTTTGATTGTGCAGGGATAGTCGGTAGCAAGCTGCATTTGCTTCAGCCCTCGAGCGTAACATGTCAAACTTTTCAGGATTCACTATCATTTCTCAACTTTTTTATGATTGTTAGCTAGAGGTCTCCCTACGGTGGCCAATGGGCCCCAATCAGCTACGCGTCTAATCCCTGGCTCAAAGCTCTATTCACCCCAGTAGTTGAGGTAACACAGTGGGCTTGTTCATTGTGCAAGGAACGAGACAGTTTGGAGGAAGTGACTTAGTCACTGTCAAGTTTTATGAGCTGCTAAAGAAGTCGATGAGAGGATCAGTGCTCGACAAGCTTGCTCAGTGCTGTTTGATTTCTTGTTCTCATGATTGCAGAATGAGCTGTGGAGGTAAATCAACCTGCGGCTCTGGAGCCGCATGCGACTCTTTTAATTAGCCCAGGAGTGGGCAAACATTTTCAAAGGAGGGCCATATTGAAGATTTTATTGCTACCGAGGGCCGCATGCTCGTATTACATATATTACATCTATAATCGCTTTGAAAACTTTTAAAAAGTTTTACATGAGCTACCACAAAATGAAGTCTCTTCCGGTTGGGTAAAAATGCGGTTTCGAATGAAACGTGTGGAAAAAGACTTGATAATTCTCATGTAATCGATAAAATTACTTTAACATAGACTCGAAATATGTACTATCTATGTACGTGTGACTGCTCTGCGGGCCGCATGCGGCCCGCGGGCCGTAGTTTGCCCACCTCTGAATTAGCCCATGTAAAGTGGCTCTATGAATTTGATAAAAACCCAAGTTAATTTAGTTTTTTAGCATTTTGCTTTGCCCCTGGGTTCAAACGTCTTATTATACCACTGCTCAGGTGCTCTGTTTTTTTTCTGAGACATTTCGGTCATTTCTTGCTGAGACATTTTGGTCATGAGACATCTCGGTCATTTGCTGTATTAAAACTCGCTGAAACAATGTTCATTAGCCTATATGACTGAAGTTTTTTTGGTCATTTCAAAATAATTTTGGTCTATACGACCGAAAGAAAAACCCAGGCATGATGTATTCATTCTCAGCGCGCCTTGTTAGCGTCTGCTAACTTTGAGCTTATATATGTACAGTAGGCTGTATTCGAATACAGTGAAAACACGCTTTTTCAAAGGTGATGCATGTAATAATTTTGCAGTGAATAATAATGCAAATGGTTTCACAAACTACTGCTAAATCCTGCTACCTACCGTAGTTACTTTTTATTTTGACACAGTTATCTGCTTGAAGCAGCTTCGTTGCGTCATAATAAAAATTCCAAAAAAGTTGAAAGTAGGTGGTTGTGACTAGCCCCTATCTTGCCCAATTTGAAGGTCATGAAGAAGATAAAGATGATATTTTTTGATGTAGAAGGTGCAGTAAATGTTTTCATCGCGAAAAACTGTTGCAAAATATTTTTGGTCAGGAAGTTGTTACCTGATAAACCTGCCAAGCGGTTTTTTAAATCCTGCTAGAAAAATAGTTAACTGTTAACTGCGAAAATTTTACAGTTAACAGTGAAAAAATCCTGCTACAGATCTAGCAGCAGATCAGCTAAAATGGCAGCATTGTCAAACTGTCAGCATCTCAGTGCGGCCCTTTTTTTGAAGACAAACAATGCTCTTTGTTGCATCACTAAATATGTAATGCCAAAGTGTTGGTCTTAGTTTGAAGGAATGCGTGACTTCTGGACTAACGCACTTACAAAAGGTTTTCAGGTTGAACCAGAAATTGAAAAAAGTTCTGAAGTGCAAAATTTCAGTGCCGCCCCGTGGGTAAAATTCGGTGATGCTAGGCATGCACCAATCCACCTTCATACAAGTAACCAGCACAGCAAAAGCCCTTCTCAAATGGACACTGTTGTTTCATACAAGTAACTCGTTGCTAGGTGGGCGTGACTAGACTGGCTTCAACAATGATCTGGAACGTCATTCCGCGCTGTGATTGGCTGAAAACCTCTTATTAAGTGAATAATGTTACATTTTGTAAATATGCGTCCGGCGGCATGCCCCCGGGAAAATTTTGCAAAATTACACCTAAAAATACGCATTTTTGTGCATTCTGGAAGCAAGTTTTAGACAATACTGTTTTTACATTTTTTTATTTTTAGTTTCTGAGGGGGTGGCCATGGCACAGTGGCCTCCCCCCTCCGTACGCCAGTGATGGCATCTCTTGGTGAAATCTCGCGATCACGATATGCACGTGGCAACTAATTGTTACGTCAGTGCATTATACGGTAATTGCAAAGGCGTTAGACTGCGAAGAATACTTTGTAACGAACGTCTTGTTTTATACTGTGTGAAAAGAAGCTTTGAGTATATCTGTAGCAGTGCTTCCACAAGTTTGAAAAATCCATTAATTGTTGGTGTGAGACTGTGATCAACGTGCCCGAATGAATGAATAGCTCTTTATCAAACGACTCTTACGCAGGCTTATTTTCACACAGTATAAAAATACGTGGCTTGTTAGAATACGTCTATGTAGACTTGTGGGAGTACGTCTTTACCGTTAAGGTTTAGTTCTGACTTTTCAGTGAGCACTAAGTGCCAAGTTATACTTGCTGTGGCGAGTTTTCGTACAGTAATTCATTTGCTCAGTTTTTTAAGCCTGCGTAGTGCTCTAACTTCAGTAAGTTGTCCGATAGTCTTGTCAACAAATAGTTCTACTTCACATTGCTTGAAACAGTTTTGCTGTAGAGTGTCTAACTTTTTTGGTTTTCACCGCTCGTGTTCTGGCCGTTGATTATTTTTAAAATACGACTTATTTGTAGAAAGCGCTCGCAAAAATGGATATTAGACAGTTTATGAAAAGAAAAAGCATTTCTGATAGCCGAAGTGCAGAATACACTTCAGACAAAAGATTGAGAATTGAGGTTCAACCAGCATAGACGTTTCCCCCCTGGAAAAGTTTCTGCGGACGCCCATGGATGCACTGATTTCGATCTACTTCTTGGGTCATAAAGCGTGTTGCTGTTTGATTCAAATCATGTAAGTCACACAAAAACAATAAATGCCAAATTTGTCAGTTTCCTTAACCTATATACTATACTAAACGCAGTAATCAAAAAGCTCTACAATTTTGACGCGTGGTGAACAGCCTGAAAATATGAAAAACCAGTGAAGAAGTGTTTTGATATCCAAGCGCGAGACCCCGGGCGTTTGCCCGGTTTGCCCAATGGTTACTCCGGCCCTCCTCCCATGCTAAGCAAATTAGAAAATTTTGATGAGCTTGAATAGTAAGCAAAAGGCATTTTGCAAAATGGCAACCACAGAACTATATCCCAAGGAGACAAAAATGAGGAAACAGCAAGAAAATGACAAACGCGCGTGTGGGTCTGATGCCTTGGATTAGTGGCTCGTAGTTTATCCACTCACACGAACCTTTATTTCTTCGCTTAATGATTACTAACTTCTCAGAAAAAAAGTATTTTTCAAGATTCAAAAGAATTACGGTAAGAATGATTAAATGGTCGCAATGTTCCAGGAGAGGTTGTCCACACTAAGCATTCGGTGCGTTAAAAGTGACAAACTTGGGCAAACAAATTTTGATGAATTCCGGGATGATTCTGTCATGAAGAAGGACAGGAGGACAAAACCTTTTTACTTGTTTACTGTCCCATGCGCAGCCTTCTTGATTCGATGATTGTAGCTTTTTATTTGTTAATACGTATTTCAATAATGACAGCATAAGTGAAGTTTAAACCAGTCCCGTCACAATGGGGGCATTGGTGGGCTTATCCCCCCAATTTGAAATATGAAGCACTATAAATCAGTGGAGTTTTTATCAAATTTTCAGAATGTCAAGACCCCTTACGCAAATGCAAAGCCCACCCCCCTATTCAAAACGTTCTGGCAACGGTTCTGGTTTAAACCTCACGTCCTTTCGAGCGACGCTTTCGTTACGTTCGTTTCTTTGCAGTCTGAAAAAGTAACAAACACGCGAATCGTGAACCTAGAAGTTGTAACCATCTGGGTGCGTTTTACTTGACGTCTTTGCTCGTGTGTGCGAGATCTTTTCAGGCGTGGTAAGCGAGTCGCAACGTGGTCCTCACATTATGCCGCCCACATACTGTATGTGCAGTATGTTTGTTTTTTAGGAAATTGTATATTTTGGATGTTGCTGTTGAGCACAAGAAAAAATTGATGTGAAACCTTCCAAAAACGTAGACCTGTGTTTTGTCAAATATTTAACCGTGACGTTTTCGGTTGGTTCGCCTGTGAAAATTAATAATCGTGTTCCCGCCAGCCAAGCACGATTTCCATAATTCCGTGGCATTGAACGCTTTTGCGTCGAAGGCAGCAACCAGCCCAGTGATCGTGGGCCACTCTAGTAATCATTTAGAACTTTTTTATTGACCTTACTTTTAGAGCGTCAATATCGTCATTTTCGGCTTTGCACAAATCGATCAACGCATTTCCATTTTTCCCTCGTAACAGTTGGAGAGGGGGCCTCACAAGTGGATTAGCCTAGGACTTCGCATCAGCTAAATCCGGCCCTGTATGCGGTCAACAAATGCTAGCGCAAAATTGACAGCAAACTCTCAAAAACCAAATTCAGGACTACAAGAAAGTTGCGTAAAATATCTACCAATTTCATATTGCGTAAATGCACCTGAATCAATCAAAAAGAACTTTTCTTTGGAAACTGATTAAGCAAACCTGAGCGGCATTACCTCTTCAACAGCACGAGCATTTTATAATTCTCGTTGCCCACTGCTCAGTTATTTTAATCAAACCTGATTTTTGTGACTGAATCAAGTGTAGCAAAGGTTTGCGAGTTTGTTAAAATTATTTAGTGATTTTTTCATAAGAGTGCGTTGACTGTAACGATGGGCGCTTTGATTTGCGTTACACTACGGAACACATTAACGTGGTATGCTTTCCGTAAAGTAGCCATTCTTGAAACTCAAATATGAACTCAACTACCCCAATCGTATATTATAACTATTGACAAGTACAGACCAACGACATCAAACCACTGTCCTCCCGATAAAGTCTTAGTACTTCGATTGGAGATAAACGCGAAGTGGCGTTTTTTTGTAGTGTTTCATATGAGTTTACTGCAGTAGTAGTGCTTGCAATAACCACTGAAGTAAAACACTTTTTAACTTTCATCTCGGTCATGTACGTTGACTCCGGAAGACTGTTGTAAACTCTTAAACATCTACAACGCGCAAAACAAATTTAAGTAGAAACAGCATTTGCCACGGGGTATAGTATAACACAACTTATTTGAAAATTGACTGAAATTGGTGGCAACTGAAGATGCGCACAAGGAACGGTTTCTACTTTCATCATATAGCATTTTTCTTATAAATTGATTCTTGCCAGTTTTCGCAGTTACATGCAAAATACAAAATCGTCCCTACGCCATACAATCACCGATCGGTGGGCGATTATATTCGTTTGGAAGAACTGAGAGAAAAAGTTTGATTTAAAATTTGCGATTTTGCGTGAAAAAAATTCATGAATCGTAAATATGACGTGAGGCATGCCATGTAAAGCGTCATTTTGTTTGCTCTTTTTCAGATGTTTCAAGGCATACTGGTTGCTTTTACTGCTCTAATTATCGGTTTGCAAGCAAAGCTGAAGCTATCGCAGAAGTCGGAGAGATATCGGCGAGGAGCGAAGGTATACAGCAAACTAAGACGCACAACCACATATTATTTGATGCTTCTTGAAAACGGAGGAAAAGTGGATGACATCACAGTTTTGTGGCGTGATGCCATGGAAAAGGAACGACAGCATATTCCTGCAATAAAAACATTTGCAACCACCTGATTGAAACAGTTCAACTGTGCCGTTTCACGAAAAAAAGACTAATTCGTATCAGTTTGCAAGACACATCCTTTCACCTTTTACGCTTTATTGTCGCGAACTCGGTGTGGAAAGTAAGAAAAGCCCATCTGAGTGGATCCAGATGCACGCACAGCAAGGCTTGGTGCGAAAGAGCGGTGCATTGTTTGCTACTTTAAATATATTTGAAGATGCGTGTTTTCCGCTATTGTAACTCTTGCTAATCATGATAACCATCATTGAAAGTCGGAACTCTTAGTCGACGGTCGTCGATGCGATGCTCAGTGAAAGCGCTCGTTGTGGCTGCGATACTGCGGATTCGAATATAATATTTTTCGAATATCCTTCTCAACAACAAGGGCGATATGATTATGAAGAAAGTGAAAAACATTTGGGTTATGGAGTTAATGAAACTTGGAACTTGCGGAGATGTAAAAACATATACGTGGTTAGGATTTTATGTAGCAATGCTACACAGTATTTAAAAAAATTTACACGTACAGCAATACTAAGCCCACTTTTTATTCTAATCTGAAAGAATCAAAATCACAACAGACGAAATCCAAATGGTTGGATACATTCGTTATTGTTCAACAACATTTTAATGGAAAATCGTTATCGTGTGTTTTGCGAGACAGCAACTTCACTTAATGTCAATACACCAGTGATTCGTTTATAACAAACGCTGTTACCACCGAAACATTCTCGTCGGAAGGATTTTGTCCAGAGTGGCCACTAGGGCATTTTTCCTAAATTTTTCCAGGGGGGGGAAATATGAAATTAGATTTTTCCCACTCAAAACTAAGAAAACCTTTTTTTGCTGAAAATTTCCAATTCCAGGGTCGGCAAGCCCCCCTGCCCCCCTTCCGACGCCCATGCACCGAAACAAAAACAATGTTGAATCAACTATGATACCAGTATATCCATGCATTGGCAACACTAAACAGCTGTATTCAATTCTGCACTGGCAACACAGTTGGCATCCTTACAGACAACTTGCCAGTAGCTACATATGGTTTGTCTTGTCTTTGCATTCCGGTATCTAATGCAGTTGCAGAATGAGTTTTCAGTCATGTTACTTCTGTGTTCAACGTTGCCTACCCTTGGCCTACGTGGACGCAACGTTAACATCCATAATCCACTAACTGCACTACTCTGTTTTGGGGCAACTTAGCAATGGTTGCTAAATAGACTCTTCTAACTACACAATTAACTCCATCTGGCTGTCTGAACAGCAGGCTGTGCAAATGTGTAATTTTGATCGTAAGCACCAAAGGTATCTTGCTGTTATCCAGTACCAAATAAGAGAAGACTACCTGGGATAGACAGTACATTTTTTTACAGCAATCACCACACAAAACATGTTGATCAAGTGGAAGTCTGACTTCTGGACGTATACAACTTGGCATGTAGGCAGGGCCGGACAAATGAACGCGAGGCCCATCAGGGCAAATTCGTGACCTCGAGGCCTCCAAAACGCTTAGCGCAACTGCGCAGTTCGCTCATGTCCGAGCAGAGGCAGGTTGCGAAACTTGCTAGCGGATTGTTGTACTCTTGATATTTATTGCATATCACTAACACAGCAAAAAATGTTCACGTCAAGTTACGGTAAGTTGGGATTCTAAGGGGTGGGCCATGGCCCCCAGATTTTTGCTTGGCCCCCCCAGTTTTTTTCGTTATTTCCCGTTCAAGTTCGTTTGGTTCACATATAGATTCTATTTGAATAAGAGCTGATGATGCCTACATCGTAGGCGAAATATATACTCTGTAAGATCTTAAAGTGTCTGATTCTTTGCTGAGAAAGGATCTCTTTCCATAGACAGGGTTGACATCAGTGGCGTAGCCAGCCCAAAAATTTGGGGGAGGCAAAAGTTTGATTTTAGGCGAATAACACTATTTTGTTTAGAAAAACGTCTCTCAAAGCACAAAATGACTATTTTCTAAAACTGTTGGGGGGGCATGGCCCCTTTGACCACCCTGGCTACGCCTAGGGTTGACATATACAGTAGATAACTTTCGGCCAGCAATATTTTAAACGATAATTTAGTGACCCTCTAGCCTGCATTCAATATTTTCCAAATGCATGATAAGTTGTGTTGTTGTTTTTGATGGTCGGGAAACTAGAGTTGCTAATGATGACACACACCAGTAGTCCAGTGGCGTAATTAGAAGTTTGAGCTAGGGGGGCAAAGATTACCTGAAGGGGGCCAATTGGTCACAGCCTACTAGCCAAAGCTCAGAAAAAAGTTACGAAATGACAGTGGATGTTGTGGATGTCCATACTAGATAAAAATCGAAAACACCCCGAAAAATGCAAAAAACAACAAATTAAAGAATACTAAACATGAAAATATCAACTAAAGGGGACCCAGTTTTTCTCTTTACCTTGTCAGGGAGGCGGCTTGTCCCCCATCAGTTACGCCACTGCTCAGATCCTGCGAGAAATTTAGTCAGACCGCGGTCGTGGCGTTGAAAATTTCATTTCGAAACTAAGACGCAGTCGCAGAAATGAGAAGATTAATCTTTAGTGCATTTCAGTGTGAGATGGAACTGGATTATAATACTTTCGGCAGATTGCTGCTTGTCCCAGTAGCAAAAGGTTTGTGACAGCATTAAGAAGTGGTTTCAGTTAAGTTATACCAGTTTATCCTGGCTGCAGTATTGCGTTCTGCTGCCTTGTGTATATCACTGCGAAACATCTTACGTAAGTGGTGTTAGATTCATAAAGCGATTGTAGTTCGACGTTGATATCATTTTGATTAGTGGCGAACCGGTCATTTACTTCGGAAGCCGTAGAGCAATTTTTGCCTTTGGGAGTAATGGGCAGCCGCAGGGTTGCCAGACACCTTATGAGAAAAAAGTCAAACCACGTCTAAAGAAAGCTAAATCAGGTAAAAAAGTCAAATTGTTAAACAACATGAAATTCAAAATTCTTTATTAATTGTACATTTTAGAATAAAGTTGTAGCATTTTTCATCTTCCACATTTTCCACTCGAACCTTTGGCATTATGGGTTGCCAGATATGCGACAACATTATTCTTCTATGGGTTGCCAGACAACGTTTGACAAAATACACCAAGCACTGTCTAGAAAATCCTAATAACATTGTTGGCAAGATATTTAGGAAGCGAAGACACCAGTCTGATAGCATGTGTCAATTGCCTCCAAAAATAGCCAAATACTGAGGAAAAAACAAACAATTTTTTTGACGCCAACTGTTTCTAAAAAAGTCGAATTTGTGAAATCTGGCGTCAAAAAAGCAAATCTGGCAGCCCTGGGGAGCCGAGGCGGCCTGCACTCTCTTTTTCATTTGGTGACCTGTGAGTGACGATAACGATTCTAGCGCTCCTGGAGTAAAAACCTCGCCTTGCCAACACTCGTGGTTTTGGATGGCGTGGTCGGTCGAATTTTGCATGCGCTGAAAGACTGGGTACAGAAAAACTCCTAATATTGCCACATTGAATCGGGACACTGCCTTGGTTGGGTTCAACCGACCTCTGCGACTTTGTACTTGGTTTAAAGCGGATTGCCATTGCTCTATTGCGAAACTTTGAGATCGTACGTGTGAACTGCTGTAGTCGTGCCGAAACCTCTCTGAAGTTAACTGCATACTGCATTGAATAGTCCTCACCCTATCCACGCTGCAGATGGGCAATGCATTCGCAATAGTAGTTGCATAACATTGTTATGGTTACATCACAATCACAAAATGTCCACAAGCTACCACAAAAACAGATTAGTTAGTAATCACCAATCCGTTGGCAAATAGCTTATTTTTATGTGTTTTGTAGTAACAATACTTTGACGAAACTAACTGGCTATCAACAGCCTACTTGTCTCTGTGGCAATATGGAATAGGTGGTTGGAAGTGGAACCATTTCGCTTTCATGTGAACTGTATTCACTTTCGTAGAGTTGTTTTCGTTCATGTGGGTCGGCACAATTGTGTACGGAAAATGGTGTTTCGTTTTACATGTGCAGTGCTGTGGAAATTGCATGGTTAGCACAGAATATTAGGCATAGCAGTACACGTGTGTGATTGCATCTGCAGTGGCGTTTAGGTGTCTCTAGTGAATATTTTAAGGCTAGTTCATATTTAACGATATTCACAAGCCTTGAATGGGTTTGACAGGGTTAATCATAGCAACTTAATTTTCAAAAGAACGAAAAATCACCGTGCAAGGTAGACATTTATGTTGGTCCCCTACTTTTTTCTTGGCCCGGCAGTGGCCCCCACTTTTTTAATTCTAGAACCGCCACTGGTTACGGTAGCAGGCGTTTTTCCGCATGTGTCCAGTGCTCCCACTGAGGGTTTTTTCTACCCAGATCAGTTTTTGTCGACCTGGGTGTCTAGGTTTAATTATGAAAAATCGCTTTAAATCTGTGTTTTTTTAAGTGATAAATTCATCAGCAACTTCAATGTGTTCAATAATATAGAGACAACTTTACATAACAGTGTTTACATGCGCACATCAGGTGAGAAAGTACGCATATTGGATGAAGCAGAACGTGTTCAATCGGTTTCATGTTCTCATAAAAGATCATTGTCAGGGTTATGTACAGCGGTGTGTTTAAGGGAAGGCAAGCGAGGCCCTCGGGCCCCCCTCAAGGTATTCCGCGCGTAAATATTACTCATTTCGGTGAAAAATTTGTTATCCGCTCAAATAGTATTTTCCGAAACACATCATAATTCAGTACTCTGCCTACAAAGGCCCTTAGCAATGTGCAGGTTCCCTGCTTTACAAGGGCGCCCAACAGCAACTGCATTGTGTAAGTGCTACGCTTTCAAAGAGGAACACAATAGCAAATGTAATGTGTAAACTACCTTGTTTTCAAGGGGTCCCAACAGCAACTGTAATGTATAAATAGGCTACTTTGCTTTCAAAGGGGTCCCCAACAGCAGTTGTAATGTGTAAATACCTTCTGCTTTCAAAGGGGTCCAAAATAACTGTAAGCGCTTTTCTTTCAAAGGGCTCTCCAACTTCACTGATTTTTAGTGCTTCATATTTAATTTGGGTCGAAGCTTTCTTTGGGAGCTAAGTGGTGACTGGACTGAATTTTGACCCCTGTGACAGCGTGGGACGCCCCAATCGGGGGATTGGAGTGTGGCTGACACGGCTCTGCCAGCGGTGCAGCACCAGTAGCAGAAGAACGTCAAGAAGGATCATCGAAAAACACCATAAATGGGATGACTGCCGCTATCATGGGAAGCAAAGATATCGGTCTCTGGCTAACCAAAATTCCAAAAAAATGCGGGATTATTGATTAAAAAATGAAGCAGGTACTCTTCGACATTGCGACCAGGGGCGTAGCGAGGGGGGCACAATTCCCCGGGGGCCAAATTACTATGGGGGCCCCGAAACGTCCCAACAATGTCACAAGTACTTTGTTCAATACAGTTCATTTGCTTCTGAAAGACCTCAGGCTCCAACATGGGGGAGCCAAATTTGCTTTTTGGCCCGGGCGCAATGTACCCTCGTTATGCCCGTTTGCGACGATAAGTTATTTTTAAACCATGATGCTCCGCAACATCCACAACACAAAAGAAACTCGTAAGGGAAATGCACCATAAATCTTATTCGTCACCAGAACCACAACGGCGAGGTAGCTGACAGAAACTGGCTTTGTTTTTCTTCTTCACAAGGTTATGTTTATTGTTTCACTTGTAGACTGATGCGAGCAGATACGCCCAAATGTGCGCATTTCCTTGGAAAGGGATTCTACGACTATAATTACGCTCTTGAGCGCCTGCGGAGCAGGCCCATAGCCAGGTGTTAAGTTTTGGGGGGACAAAATACATTTTCAGGGCGGCAATACATTTGTTCTTATTATATTTTTAATAAAAAATTTTCTGGGCACAAGAAAAAGTGGGATAACAAAAAAAATTTGGGGCCCATTGTCCCCGACTGCCCCCCGTGGCTACGGGCCTGCTGAGGAGACACGAGCAACCAATGAAACACATAGACCTAGATACCGCCATTACGTTTCGTAGCAGATGTTACTCGCTTGGAAGAATTGATGCGGAGCTAGCCTGTCAGGTCAATCAATGCGAACAATATTGAAATCGCTTCTGCAACGTTTGATTTCTGTCATAAAATTTTCCTGAAATTAATACATATTTGTGTCATCATCCTGCTTCCGGCTGATGATGGCACAAATGTGTATTAATTTCAGGAAAATTTTTGCACATTAATTGCTTTTAAATAATTTTATTCTAGAACTCTCCCTGAAGATCCCTATCAGAGTGAAACAGGCTGTTGGAGGTTAAATTTGTCATTAACATTCGGCAACACACAACAGATGCTGTTACATAAACTTATCAAGTACCAGCAGACATCAGTATATTTGTTAGGCGCGTGATCAACAGGCATTCATTTTACAAATAAAGGTCGTTTTTTTTCAGGGTATTAGTTAATTTTAATTTTATCTAGCAATATTAACCATGTCCAAAAGGAATTTTGTAGGACTGAGCGCTAAAGGAACACAAAATAAAAAATCGAGAGACTCGTTCAAGCTTGCATGGCTAAACGTAAAACTAACTACAGATACGTCAGATTTCAAAAATGTAAACGTTGAACTAAGTTCGATTTACGAATATTCTTATGAGAACGGACTCAAATGTAAAATTTGTGCTACTTGTTCAAGCTTCAAAACTAATACAGATAATGAATATGCAACTGGAAAGCGATGGGAAGCATGGAAATTAGATTACTGTAAACGACATTTATTATCGCGCATTCATGCAGAAAATGTTCAGAGTTTGTACAATCAAAAGCACGGAATCAGTGTGAAAAGTCTTCTGACAGAAAAACTTGCTGACCGAAAAGCACGCTTAGACCATGCCAAACGCCTGCAAACAAATGAGGAGCAAATTCGCATCCCAATGGACAATGTTCTTCTTGCTATGAATATCAATGCTTCGATGCTTTCTGTACAAACTATACACGACCATATCGGAAAATTTGTTTCGCTACCAGACAGCTGGCGAAGTTAGAACTATACATTTGAGTTTGTTGCGGCAATTAATGAAGTTGTTGCAGACGTAATATTTACAGAATTACGTGCATCCTTATTCCATACACTCATTGTTGATGAAAGCACTGATATTGCAGTACATAAAGTGTTAGTACTGTATTTCAAATATCGTTCTCCCAATTCAGTGGTTTATAAAACAGTGTTCAGTGAAATCATCCAACTGACAGCATGCCATGCTCACGCTCTTGAACAGGCTATAAAAGAGTTTTACAATGAACATGAAATCGACCTCAACCGTTTAGTCATGTTAACATCTGATGGTGCATCAATTATGCTGGATCGGTGGAATGGATTAGCGGCCTTATTTTAAAACGTACTGTTCCTCATCTTTCAGAACAGCACTGCGTCGCACATAGAGAAGACCTGGCACTAACTGCTTCATGGAAAGACAACAATTTATTGAAAAACATTGAGGTTCTTTTGCGCACTGTTTATACCTTATTTAGCCGATCTTCTGTTAAAACAGCTGCACTTGCTGAATTGGCCAGTGTAAATGAAGTGGATGTTTTGTCTTTTCGACCAATTCAAGAAGTTCGTTGGCTATCACGACATTTTGCTGTCAGCGCTTTTGTAAGAAATGCAGATGCATTGGTTTTGTGAAGAACAAATTAACGAGTGCAGTGATCCCATCTGTACCTATGTTTTGCGATGTATACAAGATCCACAATATTTACTGGCTTTGTATACACTGAACGATGTTTTAAACGAATTAGCAAATTTATGAAAAGTGCTACAGAGAAGTGCTTTATCACCAATCAAAGCTCACCAGTTGTGCGTTTCTAAAGTTCGCAAATTAGAAGCACAGTACCTTGGCGACAACACTTTTTGGAATGATAAAGTCAAACAAATTTTAACTGAAAATGAAGACATTGACACAAGACAAATTACGCGGTTTATTAGATCAGTGTGTGATCATTTATATGCTGGGTTTCCGCCTGATGAACTAGAATGTTGGTCTGCTTTCGATCCTACTGCTTTGAAAAATTGCACATTTGATTTTGGTGTTGCAGAAGTGAAACTGTGTATGCAGTATAAAGATCTAATTAACGTAACAAATGACAATTTGATTATAAAGCAGTACAATGATTTCAAATTCCTGATGAGTGAAAAGTTACTATCAGGCACTATTACATCACTGCCAGAAGTAGCTGACATCACCATAAATGATGAACAGTTTAATTTACTTTCAGTGTTGGTTGACATTTGTTGTACTTTTCAAGCTTCCAGCGCAGATTGCGAACGAGGCTTTAGCCAGTGCTGGGAGTCGCAAATATTTTTTTTGCTCCGCAAAGCGCAAATCCGCAACGAAAATTGAATTCGTTTGCTCCGCATCCGCAAGTGTAAAGCGTTTGCTCCGCAATAGTCCGC
>Ga0210059_1002884_pt1 | contig 27202 bp, 23 predicted proteins | sample Ectturendosymbi2_FD_188042 | JGI IMG/M metagenome (GOLD analysis project Ga0210059, IMG submission 188042) | Ecteinascidia turbinata endosymbiont from Florida, USA - Sample 2 (SPAdes) (version 2) | ecosystem: Host-associated > Tunicates > Ascidians > Unclassified | place: Key West, Florida... | reverse complement strand
TTTAGGTTTCGGGTTTAGGTTTCGGGTTTAGGTTTCGGGTTTAGGTTTCGGGTTTAGGTTTCGGGTTTAGGTTTCGGGTTTAGGTTTCGGGTTTAGGTTTAGGGCTTAGGTTTAGGGTTTAGGTTTAGGGTTTAGGGTTTAGGTTTAGGTTTAGGTTTAGGGTTTAGGTTTAGGGCTTAGGTTTAGGGTTTAACGCTTTAGGTTTATAACGGAATCAGTCGAGTACAGCACAAATTTTCCTCCGGTCCGCTACCTTGTTGCAGAAACGAGCAGTGTTTCCGGCGTTTTCGTCGCGTGAGGTTACCTCAGGTCAAATGCACAAAATCGGTATCCATTTCATCATCTACCAGCAAACTCGATTTAATCACTGGATTCAACTTGTGATTTCATTTTAAAATTTTCTTGAAAAGACTCGATTTGAATTTAGATTTTAAAGGCAGTAAAGTGTAATGACTCGTGGAATCTCTTTCGAACGTGAATATCATTTTGTTCTTCTCTTCATTTTCAGAAAAGATTATTGAAGAGATTTAAAACAATATCACCCGAAATCATCGGTCGCTTTAATCCAAAACCATTACATAACTTCTCCATTTCAGCTCAAAACCTATGCATTGCTGCCTGCGCATTGCTGTACTACTTTTGAGAAGGGATGAAAAAAATTTATGTGAATGTTAGTACTGTAGAGCGAAGAAATATTTTGTAGTGCATATATATAAGCATTGTCATACAACATTCGTATGCTTAAAGTATAAAATGTAAAAAAAGTTCGGGCACTCCATGTTTTTGGTCGCGCGGCATGAATGCACGACCCATTTTGCACCCCTGCTTTAGAGTCATATTGAACGAGAGCGGCATACCTAGGAACAGGTCCGAGGCGAAGCACCCCTACAAAATTTTTTGCCCCCCTGGAAGAATGTGTTGGACACAGTATGAGAATATTGGACACAGTTCAAAAAATTTGGGCCCTTCTTGGAAAACTCTTCACCCCTCCTTGTGTCCCAAGCTGGTTACAGGCCTGCCTAGGACTAGGGTTGCCAGATGGCCGGTGTTTCACCGGCCTGGCCCATATTTTACTGCTAATTTAGCAGAGGCCGGTAAAAGGCTGGTATTTTGATATTTTAATCGGTGCCCGAAGCCGGCATTTTGAAAATGGATGATATGCAGTGGCGTAACTAACGGGTGGGGGGGGTAAGGGAGCGATTCGCCCCCCCTGGCAAGCTAAATGTTAAAACTGGGCCCCCTTTAGTTGACATTTTGATATGAGGTTTTCTTTAATTTGTGGTTTTTTTGCGTTTTTCACGTGTTTTTGTTTTTTTTATCTAGTATGGACATCCACGACATCAGGAGATTCACTGTCATTTCTTAACCTTTTTCCGAATTTTGGCTAGTGGGGCCCTCTAGGGTGACCAGTGGCCCCCTTTAGCTCAGTTTTGCCCCCCCTGGCTGGAACCTCTAGTTACGCCACTGATGATATGCGATAACTTTGAAAAAAACAAACGCCAAATTTCTCAAATTATAATAACTCTAGTAGTGAATCTTGTCAGGACAATTCCTTCAGGGAAGTTTATTTGCTGCTGTGAACGCAATCCTTGATGCGATTGTCACATCACACACACACACCGAAATGTAATGAGTAGGTAGGGCAAGTTTTTATTGACCTAAAAACTAAAAAGATTGACTTAAAGTTAAAAAAATTAACTTTATTGACCTAACAACATCTAGACTGAATAAATGGTACTTCTTGAGAATTTCTTGAGATTTTATATTAAAACGAACTTTTATTAAACGAAAACACACAAATTCTCAACGAAACTTGCGACACAAGTCTATGTGCTATTGCGAAATAAATGTACGTCTTGCGACATAACACTGATCACCAGGTGGACGAATTAAAGTGTAAAATCATGTAATGTTGTACATTTTCGGCCTGAAAGTTTCTGTCCTTGGCCAACAGTTTTTTTCTGCATGGAAAAGCTTCTATCTGCAAAAGCAATTGTGGGTTGAGAATTTTGAAGTAAACTATAAACAACCGGTGAAATATCTTGTCTTTCCACGTTTATTATCCTAGAAATGTGATTGTTTTGCATTAATTTTTTATTGTATCGGTTGATGTTTCAAATGTCTTCTCTGAAGTCAAATTCTTGGATTGCATGCACTGCTTCTTTGATGGTGTACTTGGCACTTTCCATTGTTTCTATGTAGAAACAAGCATAATGTCTAGTTATGCTTGTAGAAACAAGCATAACTAGACATTCATATTGGTCGTTGGTACACGAAAACCGGAAGTGCTAAATAGCCTTATAATGAAAACCACGACCAATGTAAACGATACAAACGACATATTTCAAAACGCTTCGATAGCTCCTGTTATCATCATCAGTGCATTGCAAATTGAACTGCAATGATCATGCTCCAGGTTCTTATTGGTCACTCAAGAGAAAAGCGCTATGAATAATGAAAAACGCGAAGAGCTGTTTCGGTAGTGACGTAGTGGCGCGAAGCATACCTAGTCACATGACTCAACTGGATACGCGACGATGGTGATGGCACGTGACGTCATGAGCGAGGCACAGGGTTGCCAGATTGGCTCTTTTGGAGGCAAAAACCAGAAATTTGGCTCTTCTGAGAAGCACTTGGCTCCAGAAATTTTATTTGGTTATTTGGCTACTTTTTTGCTCTTTTGTAACTTTTTCGTTCCACACATTTTTGCTTGGAGAAGAGTTGCGAGTGGCACGTGTAACTTGTCTCCGCCCCAATAAAACGAGAAGCAGGCCACTACACAGTTGTGCAAAGCACTATTGAGCCCCCAAATATGCCTAAAGAGGGATAGAGAAGATGCGCAAGTGATGCGCGCAATTTGTCCCACATGCAGTGCCCAGTGAATCTGTTCCTACTGTGCACTGCATTTTTTAAATATCAATGTTTGAACCAGACACGAAGTCCATAGAGCGCAAGCACACACTGTATCCACTGGGGTCTGCAAATTCTTTTTGCTGTCAACACCTTGGTAAAATATCAGACATCTCACCGAACCCCGAACGACTTTAACTTCTCGCATCCCAATACCTCACAAATATGGGGGCATTTCCATTAATTCCAACTATTGACATTACATCTATTTAAGTATGTACTTTCCACGATGGGTGTAAGCAAGGAATCGATCAGCAAATTTTTAATAGGAAATCGATTTCACGTAAAATTACGCATCCTCAGTCCTTATTCAAATAGATTCTATAGTAATTTTACGTGAAATCGAAATAGATTCTATTCGAATAAGGACTGAGGATGCGTAATTTTACGTGAAATCGATTTCCTATTAAAAATTTGCTGATCGATTCCTTGCTTACACCCATCGTGGAAAGTGCATACTTGAATAGAGATATGTGCAAGTTTGAATCATCGCAAAAAGACGAAAGCAGATGGCAGTCGACTGATTCCTCGAAAGCATACAGAAACATTAGTGCTTTTAAGTGTAAATCTATTTAACTGTAACATAAAGGCATAGAGCAAGACTTAATACAAGCACAAAGGGAAAATGGCAAACTTTTTATTGATACTTGAGACACCATCAATGAGAAGGGTGTTTCCTGTGAGAAACATCAAGAGCATTTTTATCTGGCTGGAGATTGGTGAGTTTAGTTATAAGTTATCACGCTCTTCCGAGTTCTGTCGGTTCCTCTACTTTAGAAATGCATTTGTGTCACCAACATCAGCTTCAACCATATAGGAAGTTGGGAATGCAAGTGAAAACGGCTCAACAACTGCTCAAAGTTTCGGGTATTCAGCAGCGGTATTACTATTTACATTGCACTGTCGCGCACTTTTTTGCGTGTGAGTAGTGATTGAACTTCGAGATCCACTCACATATCAATGAGTTCATCTTGCAATTTCGAATTAATGTCTGCATTTTGCACATTCAAATCAAATTTCGCAGCAATCCAATCCGGCACACGTATTCTCTATAGGTCCACAAAGCGTTCCTTCAAAGTCTTCGTTTAAATTTCTAAGGTGCTTTGCATATATCTCCAAATCCCTGTCAACAATGCTTCCATCTTTTTCCAGTTGCAGCAAGTTAGAGAAATGTTTAAAATCTTTGCGTTGCAATGCAAATTTGAAGAGTCCCAATTTGGTTTGAAACCTTAACAGGGTTGTTTGAGCTTGGATAACAGTCATTTCGATCATGCCGCATTTGTTTCAAGTTTGATTTTCTAAACTAATGGTCGAATGATATTGGGTAGAATGAGGTTGCATGGAACCAGGTGGAACACGCAGACTGCACGGGACGCACAAATGGTACGCCATTAAAAAAAGTTTGGGAACCATTGTTATATGGTTTCTTTTGTCTCGGTTGTTAAGGATTTTGTGATATTGGCTATGTTTTTCTCATGCTTTGCTTGGACTGGCTTATGTAGTCTACCATAGTATAGTGCAGAGGTGTGGTTGTCGGGTATATTTTAAAATTTGCAAACACTAGTGATGAAAAATAATGTACTTGTATAAATTTTCTGGTTACACCAGCGTTAAAAAACCCTAGCAGCAAGCCGGAGAAAAATAAGAAAAATGGACATTATCGCTTATTCACGCAATGTAGTCCTTCAAATTTACTATAAACTCAGTAGGCTATTATGTGTTGTGTTTGTTTTATATATTTTGACGAAGAAATGTTAAATTGCTGATAGTAATACAAAATTTTGTGTACTTTAATAAAGAAGCTAATCATTGTGTAGAACTGACAGGACACCAGGGGCGTAGCCAAGGGGGCCCTTGGGTTATTGGTTCCCATATCTATCTGATTTTTATTATTTGTCACCGCCCATTTTGCCAAATTTATGAAAAGGTTGTACTACGGTTGGATGAACATGATGACGTCATCATCGAAACGCAAAAAATATGGTGTTTGGCTACTTATCTTTCATATTGTCTCCTTTCAGAGCACTGTTTGGCTACTTTACGTTAAAAACATCTGGCAACCCTGGTGAGGCATGAAGCTCTGTTACAAGTTAAAAATGCCTAGAGCATCTATGTCCAACCCGCCACCCAGTCGAAGGTTTTGTGCGGCCCAATCAAGGTTCTCGCTGCAGTAAAAGTATCCTACATACTAACAACCTGTCACTTTGACAGCCAGCGTACAATATATTCGTATTTCGAATTCGGCCTAAGAACAGCAGTTTTCGGTTGCCTTACCAACGCCCTAGCTCCTCCGCTGATTGCGCTAGAGAGCTGTTCAACGGCTCAAACGGATCGGCCAGTCTAGTAGATTACACTCGAAAAAAAGTTTTTGGTTGGGGGGTGCGGATTTTTTGTGACTGACGTCATAAGTGAAGTAGTTTTAGGTTCATTTTGGCTCATTATGCCTGGCCTAGGGCCCAACCGCTAGACCAAAGTGTTTCGCTGAAGTTTTCATTGGGAACTAGGCTCGCGTCCGAGTCTTTGGAGCCTTTCATCGACTTTCTAGCGTTTCTGGTTGAAAAGTTATGATCTAAAATAAATAAATTAATTAATTATGTAATTAGCTATTAGTCAAATATTTTTACTAACTTACATCATAACTTTTGAACCCGAAACCCCAGCAGGTCATCCAAAGTATCAAAAGATTCGGATTGTAGCCTAGTTTCCAGTAAAAACTTCAGCGAACTACTACCACCAAACGGTTGGCGCCCAGGGCCAGGCAAAAGTGGGCCAAGGTGGCCTAAAAGTCCTCCACTTATGACGTCACTCACAAAAAACCCGCACCCCCCAAGCAAAAAATTTTTTTCGAGTGCAAACTAGAAGGCTTGCCGCGTCTTTTGAGACTTTTATCGGGTCTGTAGAGCATACCGGGCCGGAGAAATTCCCGTGCAAAGCCACGTTTAGGCGTTTTCTTTTTTCGAAAATCCCCGAAACCACGCGGACGAGTTTTAATAATCTTGAACTTGACATATTTCATGCAGGTGGTCCTCAGTGCCTCTTTATCATTCCTGGACCATTGCAGTTAGGATCAGAACGCTTTCAGTACATTAGTTTAAGCTAAGTTTAGTTTGCTAAGGTCAATGTAAGCCATCCAATATGTGGTCCTTATTGATATGTCATTCAATGTGCGGCCCTGGTTAAGACATTGACATAATTTTTGGCTCAGTAAGCCATTTGGGTTGGACATATAGCTGGCCTAGAGGCATCGACGGGATGTTTGCATTCAGCTCTGGTTTGTGTTCTTGAATCAATGAAGATTCAAGAATCTGCAGCAGCCGCCAATTGTTGTCACTGCCAGTGACCTCAGGGTTGTGAAAGTCGACCCGATGATCTGGGTTGGGTTGCAAGTGTCTGCATACTGAAGAGCTTAGTGATGTTCAATGCTCTTCTATACGATTTATTAAATTGTATTGCGTTTGTGCGATGTAGGAGGCACCGCATGAGCACGTACGCTTGTACACAACGTTGAAACGGTTGAGTAAAGCTTCCCGGTCCTATCGAGAACCAGTTTTGAAGCTTTCGAGTACTTTGAAAACAACGCAGCTTCACGTTCACTGCCGACTTGTGTCTTTTAAAGTTGCTGAGATCTTGTCGTATGTTATTAGATACAGAACCCAAATACGGTAGTTGTAATGAATTTGCAATGTGTCGTTTGTATCGTTTTCATTGGCCGTGATTTTCATTATATTGGTCTTTGATTTTGAGATGTTGACTAGCTAAACCAGTTGTTTGCAAGTTAACTTTTGCTTGAGTTACCAAAGCACCAGACCCTTCAAAACTTTCCACAATCGCTTCACTTCAGGTAAATTCTTTGCATAATATAAAGCAGCATTTAACCAGCTTCCCCATCTTGTAAGAACAGGCTGAGGCGGGCAACCAATAGTAGCGGTCTGCTTTTGTTTTTAACTGTTACTAATAAGCCTTTTGCAATTAGCTGATCAACATCTTCAAAGTGAGATCTGATTTTCATAGCACAATTGTACAATAAATGTGCTATGCATATCACGTGAAACAGCTTAGGATACATAGATTTTAGTATTGCACCTGCAGCCTCCATATAGTTTGCAGCATCAGACGATAACAAACAGAAAAAGTTTCTGTTGGTTCCAAGAGTTCTAACAGCACACAAGCATTAGGGCAATTTTGTTGTAAAATGTGAGGGGGCCCCCAAACAAAGCTTCGACCCCCAAAATTGAAGTATGAAGCACTAAAAATCAGTGAAGTTGGGGGGCACTTTGAGAGAAAAATGCTTATACATTACAGTTACTTTGGGCCCCTTTGAAAGCAAGGTATTTACACATTACAACTGCTGTTGGGGGCCCCTTTGAAAGCAAAGTAGCCTACTTATACATTACAGTTGCTGTTGGGCCCCTTTGAAAGCAAGGTGTTTTACACATTACAGTTGCTATTGGAGGCTGTTGAGTTCGTCTTGGCTCCTCAACATGATACGTCTTATGACTCTGAAATACAAACAAAGGAAGACTTCAAAAGCAAGTTCCAAGTTCAGAAAACAACTTGGAAGTTTAGTGCTAATGTCATCGAACAGCACAGACAAAGAAGAAGCATTAGAATATCAATGTTAAAAGTCGCATCACCGAATGGACTGAATTCCAGGAGAATGAAGTTGGAACAAAGTAACAACTAAAGACACTTGGTTTACAAGGACGTTGTATTGTGTATTTATTCAAACTATCGTATATGTATAGTCCACACGTATTGTAAGTCACACCCATGACGAGAGTAACCCATAATATTATAGAAACCATTTATACCAACACCCGACCTAAAGCTATAAGTAACATTTCCGATTCGAACGGATAAAGGCTGGTACAAAATATTCCCACGGTAAAAATATGGTCATTATGAGTCGCGGGAAAAACGCCCTCGAATTTCGGCGAACAGCTAGACGCGAATACTGATGTCATTATTGCGGACGCCGACGAAACGTAACTTCGTATCACGCCATGCGAAGTTCGATTTTCGACCAATGAAAATACGCGAGAAAATTGATATATACCTGTGCCTTTGCCAGGCTTATTCAGTTGAGCAGTGGGTATCCCAAGCTCAACACCTGAACCAGTAGTGGGTATCCCAAATGACTTAGGCAGAATATCCAGCAGTGGGCATACCAAGCTGGCTCAGTGGGCAGACCAATCGACTACGTTACCCCATAAGAAATTTATGGCTTGGTGGCTATGATGCTGCTGCTAATTCGGGTTACTCTCTTCCTCCATGAAAGAATAATACTTGCGCTAACCCCTGTTACTTATCATAAATCTCTATGTGTGTGTCAATACACCATGTTATATTAAACTCTTGTTGTTTGTATTAAAAGATAAATGTCGCAGTGCTTAACATTGTATTAATAAAACCATGAGTGAATACCATATAGCGGGTCGAGCGAAACGGGCGGGTCTAAGTTTCTTAATTGTTAACTTGGGCGTGCCTTGGGCACTCCGGCCAAATTCACCAGTGCTCTTGTGTAGTTGTCTTAAATGTGTTGTGGTCTTCTTTAGAAGACAGCAACAAGGCCCCTTTGAAAGCGTAGTGAGCCTACTTACACATTACATTTGCTATTGTGGGCCTCTTTGAAAGCGTAGGACTTACACATTACAGTTGCTATTGTGGTCTCTTTGAAACCAGAGTAGGCTGCTTACACAATGCAGTTGCTGTTGGGCGCCCTTGTAAAGCAGAGTAACTTACACATTGCAGTTGCTCTTGGGGGCCCCTTTGAAGGCAGAGTACTGAATTACGATGTGGTTCGGAAAATGTTATATAAGCGGATAATAATTTTTCACCAAAATGAGGAATATCTACGCGCGAAATACCTTGAGGGGGCCCCTAAAAAGGGGGGAGGGCGAGGCAAGTGCCTTGCTTGCCTTCCCTTAAACACACCACTCTACGCGCGAAATACCTTGAGGGGGCCCTTAAAAAGGGGGGAGGGCGAGGCAAGTGCCTTGCTTGCCTTCCCTTAAACACCCCACTGTATATAACCCTGACAATGATCTTATATGAGAATATGAAACCGATTGAACACGTTCTGCTTCATCCAATATGCGTACCTACTCACCTGATCAGTGGGCGTAACGAGGGGGGGCAAGGGGGGACATCTGCCCCCGGGCGCAGCACTTTTGGGGCGCCAAATTGAGGTCGGAATGTTACGTACAAATTACAAAATATCAAATGTCAGCGGATGCTAATAATTACAATTTACAAAATGTTGAATGTCATTGCGAAATCTCATCGAGATCATCAAGGTTCGCACAGCGAGCAATTATGAACCTTAATGACGTTTCCAGGCGGAGTTTCTATCGCTAGCAATAAGCGCCCGTTTGTGGTTTGACTCACAGCTGCGTCACAACGCTTTCCAGAAAAACAGGGTTGCGAACTTTTCGACTTCCCTACCATTGTTGGGTCACAATGAGACGGGAATCCAGCTTTCACAGTACATGCAGAGTGCTATATTGCGCATGCTTTTAGAGCAGCGATAAAACTTATACAATATTGTTACCAGGGATGTGCAAAGGGGGTATGAAAGAGGCGACGGACCCAGACATCCAAGGCACTGGGTTATCCAAAGAGTGAAATCACAAAAAGTGCATTTTATCAAAATCTTGTAACTAGACCAGATGTGCAAAATTTTCTGTGAATGTTAGTAACGCGCAGCAATTTTTAGTAGCGCACACATATCAGCTTTGCCAAACAGCATTTGCATGCATACAGTATAAAAGGTAAAAAACAACGTTCGTGAATTCCAAGTTTTTGGTCGCGCGATGCGAGTGCGCGACCGCATTTTTGCAACCCTGAACTGGACCCTTCTTATTGGCTACTAAAACGTGCTGCATGCAGCATGGATCTGATTGAAACTTGCCTGAGGGGGCATGCATTAAGAGACCTGAGGGAGTGATCAAGCACTGCATCGTTACCTTCATCTGTTTTTACTGAACAAAACATCCTTAACAATTTATTTATAGTTCAGAAAAATATAACGGGCAGCAATGCATCAAATTGCATCATTGTACTGCTTTTATCAGATACTATTTCTGAGAGAAACAATAGAATTTTGTATAAAATCAATTGCCTTAAGTTTTCCTATGCAATCTTCTGCCTGTTGTTCTCTTTTATGTATTCGTGATCTCCCTCAGTCAGTCCTTCATGGTGTTTTATTACTCAAAACTCTGAGAGTGCATGCTCCAGAAACAGGGGCGGACTGAGACTGTTATAGGCCCTCGGTCAGAAAATACAATGGGCCCCTCCCCGATCTTTACCGTTAAATGCCGGATGTAGATGCTGTGTAGCAGGTGAACTGTGCATATTGGTATGACTAAGTAAGGGCTTTAGTTAAGGTATATATGTGTTTATATGTATAAAAAGATTTGAAAACTTCAATCTCATGAAGATGTTCATGAACACATGCTGATAGTTACAACAAAGCATAATGACATGTCAAACAAAATTTCCATTCAATTGCATTACAACGAATTAATGTATAAGCAATGTAATCATATCAGTCGTTCACAGATTACAGTAACGACATTGTACTCATATCAGCTGAGGATTCTGCAGTTTTATCAATAATTTTGTCTTTGTTTGATTTGATTTTCATTGCAATGTCTTTTTCAATAGCAACTAGCATAAGTGACTCCAAGTTATTCTGGGTGAGTGAAGTCCTCAGCCTTGTTTTCAACAGTCTCTGTTTAGAAAAGCATGTTTCACATGTGCACTGTGTGACGCTCAGTGTTACAATGAATTTATATGGTGCATATAAATTTTCATATGCAGCTGCACACAGCCTGTACTCTGATATTAACGTGAAAGCACATGACAAGCTACAATTCTTACATGTTGTCTTGGCAGATGATTCAGCAACTTCTGTATACTCCTCCTCTGACTCCAAGCTGTCTGAATCATTTTCAATGTCATTCATATTCTCTAGCAGTCCCTTATTCAGGTCTTTGTAGCTCAATGCAAATGAAATAAGGTCACCCTGCCGTGCCACTCTGTCAATTTCTGGTACTGCATTAGCAATCAAACCTAGCTCCACGTTTTGTGGAGATTTCAAGATTTCAGAAAACCTGTTTGGGTCAAAGCAGGAAATCTGCTTATAGAGTTTTTCAAGAGACGAGAATCTAGCTCGCATGCAGGAGAGAACAACATCCGTGACTGCATTATGGTATGAAACCTCAAAATTTATCTTCTGGTTTGTGATACCTTCTGGTGCTGAGCGACTAGATTTGATGGTTGAGAAGCTCTTAGGGGCAGAAATGTTCACATCTTGTAATTTCAAATTTGCATAAACAACAAAATTAAAAGCTGTTTCAAAAATGCCACTAAAATCTCTTGAGATTTTTTCAACATTTTCAGTGGCTTTGTTAATCATGCGCCAAGCTTGCATGATATTCAGGCCTGATGTCTGATAATCTGACACTGGTGTGGTAATATCAAAAATTCGGATGAATGTAAATGCCATTGAGATGGTTTCAAATTTGCGAAAGTTTTCACTCAATTTCTGTGCTTCATAGCGATCTGATCCGTTGAAATCAGATGCTTCAATTACTTGCTGGAGGATTATCAGAAGGTCTGAATAGAATTCTGATGACTGATCTGTGTAGCTGCCAAACAATTTTCGAAGTGCTCTACCTCTACTTGACCACCTAGTTTGACCAATGTGCTGTAGTCTTAGGCGTTTCTTATTTTCCTGGTTTTGTTTGCATATGCTCTTCCCAGAGCTTCATCCTTTTGTAAGAATCATTGAAAAACATAGATAGTTCAATAAACAGACCAAAAAGACCAACTGCTGCGACACATAGGCTACATTGCTTGCATCATTGATCACCAGATTCAGAACACGTGTATAGCACCAAGTATGAGTGTGACGTGGGCGAGCTCTTTTCATAAGTCAGACATCATTGAAATAGGGTTTCGCTACCTGGTAAACTGTAGCAAATCAGTTTTATGTATACTATAATAGTTAGCCTACTATGATATAACAACAGGGTTACAGTACTACAGCAGTCTAGCTCTTTCCTGGTTAATTGTTATGGCAACAGCTAGAGAGACAGTCTGATACTAGTGATAATGCTGACAAATGTACACGTATACGAATTCTATTACCAGTACATGTGTATAAGCCTATAGAAGTAGCAACATATAATGTAATATGAGACACGCACACAACGATGTGCAGCTGAGTTACCCGAGTCAGACTGCAGGTATTAGAATGTATAACAAGGACATCTTTGATAATTTTATTGGCAGCCAAGCGGCCCCTTGCAGTGCCGGGGCCTCGGGCATGGTCCGATTTACTGATGGCTCAGTCCACCCCTGTCCAGAAACCCCTAGTGCGTATAGCTTGCATCAGTGGTGATGGTAACTAGACCTGGCCAGGGAGTGGAAAAGTTGGTGTGTTGGATTTGGCATATTCAAAAGGCTCTGACAAACCCGTGGTTTAAAAAACAAGTTGCAACTCTGGTCAATTTCGTCCTGTGTTATCGGAAGATTTTTGTGCCCAAAAATTTATGTCATTAAAATTCATGCATATTTAAACAGAAGCTCAGGGAACTTTTTGGATAGTTTTTGCGTTTTATTTCACTAGTTGCTACAATTCGAGAATGTATTACTGCGGCTTGGAATGTCGTAATACAACAGTTTGAATGTTCAATCGTGACCAAAATTTTAGGGAATAGCTTTAAGCGAAACGATTAGATTCTTAACTCTACGGCAGTGCTCTTCAACCTGTTTGTCATCGTGGAACCCCTGATATACTTTCGCGTTTGTCATGGAACCCCCATTAACAAAAATTTGAAAAACACGAATTATTTGTAAGAAAGTCAAATATTTCGTTATTAGACACTGCAACAAAAACAGGTATTACGGAAGTTAAAAAGCATGAAATTTAATGACTCGGTTGTTCTTGGGTTTCTGGAATGTATCTGCTACATTCAGAATTTGGTCTTCCGGCAAAATGAACCCGTATCTCAAATGTGTGTCGCCCATTTTTTAACTTTAACAATTGAGTTATATTTGGTCCGCTTCGGTGGAAGTGCCTCTTTTACATTTGAACTATATATTGCTCATTACCGTCCACACCTTCGCTGTTGTTATTAATTCGCTTTGCATAAGAAATTATGCTATTTTGCTTCATCTGGCTTGACTAAATAGTAAACAGTTGGGTTTCACAATGTTTTTACTTTATTCCCACAAAGGTTGAACAGCAGCTCTAGTCTGTGACTCAGTCTACTCTTTACTAAACTCAGGCTGGTTCCAGGGTTGCCAGGTTGTCATAACCAAAAAGCAACTCTTAAAAAAGCCAAATAGCACCCAAAAGAGCCAAATACCCGATAAATACACGACACCTTTAAAACATCCAACGCGCTAATGATGACCAATACATACATATTTTATACATAAAAGCAATAAAGCTCACTCCATCATTGAGCTTCTCGAAACTTTTCATTTTGCTGAAGAGTAGCTGAAACTGCAAACCAGTAAGCATCAAACAACAAAGAATTATGAATTCTCGTGCAGAGTTTCCAATGAAAAATTATCATTCTGTGTTCAGAAATAGTGTCAAGAAATCTGCCAGTGCCCAGAAATCTGCCAAAATCATCTTAAAACCTGCCAAATCGACATAAAAAATCTAATTGGCTAAAAACAGCCAAATTTCATTTGGACTTCCAACCCTGGCTGAGTCTACTTTCTACTCAGTCTAATACTGCGAACTGCACATCGGCAATATCGCATAACTATGATGCAACAATAACATTCTTCTTATTTGAACACAGTGAACAAGTGACGCAACAACTATCAATTTTTCTTTTTCGGCTGTTAACTGCACTCAACCTCCTATACAACCAACTGGACTACTTAGAGTCTGAATGCGCCACAGTGATCTAAAAAAATTTCATAATGACGCATCAACATACTGAAGCAAGAAATCATTTCTCCTAAAAAACGAGGAATCCTCACAGAACCCATAAAACTCACGGAACCCCAATACAAATTTTGCGTAACCCTAGGGTTCCGCGGAACCCCTGCTGAAGAGCATTGCTCTGCGGTATTTAATGATTTCCAAGATTCAGAGATCCTGTCGTCAATTCTGTGACGTCACAATCACAAGAAGTTTTTAGACTGGTCTAGAAACAACTATATGCAGGTGATTGCAGGGCCCGAGTCAGTTAGACGCCCCTTTATTCCCAACTCATTCTTCGCATCTATGCTGCCATGAACGGGCTGGGTGGGGGCGCCAAAACTGTTTGCACCCGGGCGCGGGAAACCCTAGGTACGCCACTGCACCTGATGTGCGCATGTACAGTTTGCACACACTGTAATGTAAAGCTATCTCTATATTATTGAACACATTGAAGCTACTGATAAATTTATCTCTTCTAAAAACAGATTTAAAGCAAATTTTTCATAATTAAACCTAGACACTCAGGTCGACTAAAAAATAACAGATCTGGATGGAAGAATCCTCAGTGGGAACCAGTGATGAAAGAAGAATAACATTCTTACCGGAACGACCCAATAATTGTCAATATACCTACTCGCAAGTTCAGCCATAGCCTAATTGTAAAAAGGCAATCAAGAGCACGTCTACTTTTGGTCCACCCTGTACTGTACATTTTAAAACCACAAAAAAATCTACTGCACATTTTGAAAACAACCATTTAAAAATCCACCAAAAAGCGTTATGAGCTACGCACCGCAACTTGCACTATCTCCGAAAGTGTGTCAGGCAGTGCAACTTGAATTGTCTAAATGTAACACCTCCGCCGTTTTTCCGCGCCTTAAGAGGATAAATACCACAACACAGCAGCACTAATGTAGAAAATTATTTGAAAGCTTTCCACAAAGGTTCATACTAAAGTAATTATCCTCTTTCCGCTTGTTTTTGACCAGCCATGCCCCTTGTTGAGTGAGCTCTTCCTTTTCCAAGCCATGTTTTGACGTATGGATGGCTCGGAGATCCCACATTGCTGATAAATAGCGAGTTGGCGCATTGTTTGTAGTTATCAGACTTCTTCTTTCGTTTGTAATATTGTTCATTGCGCTAAACCATCGCTCTTAGTCGGCACTGCTTGGTGATAGAGTGTCAACTGCTAACCGCCACAAGCAGCTTGTTGAATTTATTAGAAATGCTTTTTCCAACACTTGCCTTTGTAACAGGTTTATTACGCCATTAACCTTTCTTATTCGGTTTGCGCAATCTAACTGTTTTTAGGAATAAACAAACATTTTTTACATATCTGTCTTTACATATCGGCCAATGGTGAATAGTATTCCAAGGACAGTTATCACCTTGTACACACCTAACTGCGATGACTTAACTATCCTGACTTCTACAGTAAACATACCATGACTGACTTCTGAACACCATTTATTGAGAAGGGTTAAGCAGCTATTCATTGCACATTATGTCAGAGACTTTCTTTTAATTTTAACGTAAGTTCATTTAAATGGGTGCTTTAAATATCATAGTTGGACACAGTGTTCCCTCTAAGATTTTTGTAAGTCGGCTGGTGTCCAAAAAGTGCCATCAAGATCACAAGAAACTTAGATGCCCTTTTTTTCCTAAAATACGTCCATTTTTACCGAAAAACTTTTCATCAGCCATTTTTGATGAATGACCAAGAAAAATAAAAAATGGTCTTCACTTTTTCCAACACGTACACATGCAACATTTTCTGATAAACAAACGAAATAAACAAACATCACAAAGGCAATAAATGAAATCAGTTGCATACAAACCTCTTAGCCAAACGTGAACCTTTTCTCTCAGACAGTGGTTGCCTTCATACGGTCCTGAATGACTGTTCTTGTCTTTGTTGTGCGTTGCTTACTGTCGCTCTAAACCAGTTGTTTACAACTTTTAGTACTGCGACCCATTACAGCAACCCACTCTAACCCAACAACTCCCATCTAAAGCTTGAATAAAGCAAATGTAACACAGCTGCGTACATAAATGTCTACCGGTGGCCCCTCCGAAAATGGTTCACGACCTCCAGCTTGAAAATCACTGCACTAAGCCAACAGTACAATTGAACCAGGCTGATGATCTGATGATACGTACTGCGCAATTTCTTTAAACTGGTGAACATGATCTTGTTTACATTCTCTCCAACAACCGTCACCTACATAAAGCCACAATGCGCTTGCAAATCACCCACACTGGATGTGTTATTATGTCCAGTCCACTGCTTGAGAGGTTTATTTGCAAAAGCAACTGCACCGCCACAGACAGAAAACAATACCCAGTTATAGAAAAGCACTCTGCACAACCGTTAGGCCTATTGTTTCACTTAAAAATTCTAGGTATATTTATCATAACTACACACATTGGTTCTAACCGATACGTCAAAATCGATTGACAGAAATCTCTTCTCCCAGCCTTTCGACTATTTACACTGACTTGATCGACAAATGTTTTTTTTAGCCTAATTTCGCAAACAAGCACTAACTTCGTCAGGAATTTACTGAGTGTCCAAGTTAACTGTTATTCGAAATAAGTGTGTCGTACCTATATCTCGCCAGGCTTAGATATTAAATATAATTATCAATGAACATTACTTCTTCCGGCCTCTTGCAGGCTTGTTTACTTTCATATTTGATACATCACAAATGATCGTGAAATTTTACCTTCAAACTTTGTGGCCTCAGTCATTCACCAGCCACGTGATGAGATATGAGCTGAACCTGGAACTTGATAACAGTCGTGATAAGCCGGACAAAAAACAAGTTTTACTGTCTGTCAAAGGTGCATTACACTCAAAACACAAGTAGAAGTTGGGAAAAAGGCCTCTATGAACGACTTAGCTTAATTTTGCCACGCAATTTACTTTAGGTCAAATTTCACAAAATCTGTTTATTCTTTCGAAGTTCAGATATCGCAAAACATGTCTACCACACTACCACGGGTTCGAACTTCAGTACTTACCTGGGTTCGAACTCCAGCCATCTTGATTCTGGCCCATGAACATTTCCTTTCGGCTATGTGCCTGCTTGGAAGTATGGTTTGTTACGTGTGTTCGTTTTCAATGAAGATTGCAGTTACTGTGTCAAAAGTAGGCTATACAATTTCGAATCAAGTTTGTTGCATGTTACATAACGATCTTAGTGACAAATCATGAGAACCTCCTAACATGTCATTTTATTTTGCTTCAACTTTTTTCGTTTCTAATTAAGAGGTGACATTTTTTGAAATTGAAAAGAAATTTGTTTGTGAAAAAATATTTTTAATAGCATTTGCACCATTTCCAGTTACCGTGTTGAAATACAAAGGATATAATTTTTTCAATTGTAATGCTTCTCTAATTTCGTGTAATTTGTTAGTGATTTCGTAGACGCAGACTGAAAAGCAGGTATGTTTTACCGTAAATAGTACAGAAATATTAAAGCTGAGCAGTCAGAAAACAGTTCTTGTTTTTATGTACATTTGTAGCATTCATATTTCGGTGTTACGTAAACCTTCAAGTGACGGTCACATACAAAAATCGACTGCATTTGATCTATGTTTTAGCACATGAGGGGAATAATTTTAGCGTATATGTGGTTACTAAATAAATTCTGTCACTCTACGCTGGGTATGGTTGTGTCATGTTTGAATGTAAATAAAACAAAATTTAGACCGTTGTGAAACATATTTTTGAGGATCTATTGATAACTGAACATGTGATCTTTATGTATTTTAGTTTAGAAACGTTCAGGTGAATTTGATGTGATTTTGGACGACTGATGCTGAATCGAATACGGCTTTTTTAAGTAAGTTTGCTAGATCCATGACATGTGTGTTGCCAGAATATAAGATATGAGTTTTTTTATTGGAGTTTGCCATGGTTGGGATAAGGCAGTTTCGGAAGCTTAAATCAAACGTGTAAAATGATGAAACCTTGTTTAAAAAATAGAGAAATTAAATGCCGTTAGCGTCTGCATTGCAGACTTGGCAATTAACTGTCAAGATATTGCTGACACTGCAGCGATAGATATTTCACCTTTCAAAACTCATGTACCGAAACAACCTAATAATCCACCTTTCACCCTAACACTTTTATTGGTGGCAATAACTCGAGAGCAAGATGTTTTCAATTTGCATGCTTCCAACCGCAGGGCTGCGCGGAGCGGTGGTAAAAATGATACAGCTTCGGTTACGGAGCTCTTTTTTCATGAACATGGCTCCAGCCCCGGAGATAATGGTTTTCATATGTGTGTGGCTCCTGCTCCGGAGCAGTGGCGATTCTAGAATAAAAAAGTGGGGAAGCTACTACGGGGCCAAGGGAAAAAGTAGGGGGTCAAACCAGTGGCGGTGTTTGACATTTGTTTGACATTTGTGTTTGACATTCTAAAAATTGACAAAAACTGCACTGATTTAGTGCTTTATATTTTAATAAGAGGACTTGGAGCTTTGTTTGGGTGGCTAAACCCACCAAAACTACGCCCCGTGGCAACGGGACTGAATATCGTTAAATATGACCTAGCGTTATTCTTCACTAGAGACACCTAAGCACCACTAAATGCAATCGCACACTTGCACTGCTATTTCAAATACAAGGCAAGTGTTGGAAAAAGCATTTCTAATAAATTCAAAAAATGCAATGCAAAAATTCTTAAATAGTAGTCTACAGTAATCCCAGGCAAACGTAAAGCTAACACAATGTGTGCTGTTTCTGTCATCAGGCATAGTCGACTGGCTGCAAGCTTTGCTCCACTGGTGTGATAACAATGCAGTATTTATTGTTGACGTTTCGAAAGTCTTTGCAAACTCAAGTAGTTTCAGATGGCAAACTGTGACCAATGTCACAAAACAGGTTTTTGATATGCTTATTGCTAAGCTTGTACTAGGGAATACCAGCAGACTAAAATGCCTTGGTCACCTTTTCCACAAAATCGGTGTCACTGCTCTTTAAAAACGTTTACGAAGTGTGGGGGATTATTTGCTCAGATCTGCTGGCTAACGCTTTTTGGCGTTAGGAAGTTTTTCGATGACTACCAACAAGAAAGCGTTTGCTGCAAGAAGCCGTACAGTTGCACAAATTGCAATCTAATTCAATTTTGGGGCTTTTCGTAAATTCTTCAGGGAATTCTTTAAATATGGACTGGATTTTACATGCAACGATAGTTTTACCTTTTGGCATCATTTAAAAATCTAAATCAAAATCTGAAGGCAAATTTTATGTTACTTCACCGTTTTGACACTTGAATTCACAGTAAATTATCGTCTGTTTGGCTACATTTACACGAAACCTGAAGAGGGGCGGTTACCCTCTCCCTAAGAAATCAAAAATTAAAAAAATGCTTTGTTCATTTAGTTCTGTTGATAAAATATTAAGTAGACTACACCAAAATGGGATAACGGTGCCTCCTGCATTTTCGTTGCGGAAATCAATGCCAATAAAAATTGACAGTCCCAGCATTTACACACAGTCCGGGTTTCTTTTTCGGATCAACCAAAACCTCATGTAAACGTAGCCTTATTAAGCTTGCATACTGCACCTACATGGATAAACTATTCGCTCTTTTTTCTTTACCTTAACAGCTTAAATAATAAAAAGGTATGTTAAACTAACAACCAGTGGCGTAACTGACGGGGGGCGAGCCCTGGCAAGCTAAATGAAAAAACTGGGCCCCCTTTAGCTGACATTTTGATATTTAGTATTCTTTTGGTTTTCAATAAGTTGTTGTTTTTTTGCGTTTTTTGGGGTGTTTTCGTTTTTTCAGCCAGTATAGACGTCCGGGTTCACCATCATTTCTTAATTGTTTTCTGACTGTTTAGCTAGTGGGCCCCTCTAACTAATATTTGCCCCCTCTGTCCCAAACCTGCTGCTACGCCACTGCGAACAACGTAGATGCCTTTCCGTCTGCATGCGATTTTACCTAAGAAATGTAAAATTGAACAATGTTGCGCCCCTTAATTGTCACCAGACTCACAACTATTCGGCTGCAACACGTATATAATTTCATCTGAATTTGACTACTGCACCACAATCATTTGATTGCGCTAGACTACCGTGCAAAAATTGGCAAACATTGCAAAACAAATTTAATAACATGTAAGCTTTGTCAGGCATATCAAAATTATAACTTTTTCTCACCAATACTAAAAAGAAATTTTTACTAATAACTGATAATTATAAAAACTAACTTTATTGCCCTATAAAAAGAATATTGACCTAACGGTAAAAAATTGACTTTTTATTGACCTATCAAATTAAGAACATGAAACTTACTTTTTTATCCAGAGTTTTTTCAAAAAATCACGTCGTTCAAGCTTACTACCAAAAAATTGACTTTATTGAAAAAACTTGCCCTAGTAATGAACCACCCAAAATACGGGCAAATTAATTCTGCCTTAACAATACTCATTGTCTCTGTTTTCCCTGTGCCGCTTACGAATTACGACACAGTTAAATCTGGCACTGTTGACAAAATGGTCGGTATTTTTACAAAACGAATCTGGCAACCCTACCTAGGACAAGGTCATGTCAGCGACCTATTAACTTGCTAGCTAGTTTCTAGCAATGCAGCATCGCCGCCTACAATGAAAATAGCCGATGTCAAGCGAAATTTCTGACCTAGTCAGGGATTTTGCGTGACATGTCAAGCGAAATCAAAAAACCTCTGCGAATTTTCTGACCTCTTATTGTATGTCAGTTATTTTGCTTCTCAGAGTAAAGGAATAATAATAATAAATTTTTTTAAGACACGTGGTCCATGCCATAAGCACAATCAAACAGCGTAGGAGCACAAAAAATGGATAGCCAAAACGCATTACAGAAGAAGGTGTTTGCACACGATCGTACTGGCAGGAGTAAAACATTTTAACAGCACCCAAACTGCAGTAGCGTCATACAACCATCATAAATGATAATATTAAATACAAGGGATCTAGTAGTGCGAGAGAAATGAAGGCCTTCTAGCATCAAAACTTTAAGGTGAACAGCTAACCAATAAAAAAAGGAAAAAGTAAAAGATAATTTAGACGGGGTGCATAGTGGCGCACAGAAGCATGCAAACTGTTCCGATCAAGGTTATGCTTTGCATGCACATATCATGAGATCGCCAGCAAAAATATTGTCCTAAATCTACAAGCATCCAGTTACTTTCCTCAATTGTAAAGCAGCAGCGCATGTAAGGATTTTCGTTGTTTTGCAAAAACAATACTGATGCAATGCATACACTGCTACAGCGCACAAACAACTATATCAGTTGGTCACCGTCATGCAGGAGCGTCAAATAATTGAGAAAAACGATGAAGCAAAACAACGCTATTTTTTATTGAAAAAGAAAGTGAATATCAAGCAAAAAGTCATCAATCTTTCGCAAAACGCTGGCAACCAAACCACCATAAGACGTCAGAAGTCCTGCATCGCTTTAGTTTCTAACCTAGTTTTTCGTCTCGGATGGGCCATGTGGGCAACAACTCTAGGAAGACTCGAAACATCTAACGGTTTCAACAACCTCCGATAATTCTGCTGCTTCCACGCAACGGTGCGACCAAGCCAAGTAAGAGATGTAATCAATCGCGCAAAGACGTCAGTTTTTATTGAAAACTTGCTTGTTGTTTTTGTGGTTTGATACTTTGTCTTTGAAGTAGAGAGGATCACGGCCATAGTGCCTGCTCCTCAGTTATACGCATGGGCGCAATTTGGTGGGGGACAAGGAGGACGTGTGTTCCCACGTTTTCAGACTAGGGGGACATAATATGCCATGTCCTCCCACTTTTTTCTCTTTAGGTTGTGTTTGGAGAGGTTTCAAAAATAAAAGTGATGTTTGTCACGTTTTGTGTGAAGAGCTTTTCAATGTTAGATGGTTGGTCACACATAGCCAAGTTGATGTTGAAACAGTTTGGTGTGGTATCATTGATTCTGTTAGTTTATAAATTTTAGCTTCGATAAAATAATTTTTATCATTTTTCAAGTTTCTAGAGACCGTAAAGATATTTAACTGCTTCTGTCCGACATTTTACCGTGTGTGGTATGCTGTTAGAAAGGTTATTTTCTTGTAACAGTGAGAGTATTACAGCTGCACATGTGAGAGACCACAGTGCAGCCATGATTTGTTCCGTGCAGAAATGTAACTGGCTTTGCTGTAACGTTGGTTGTCACGTATTCAGAAACAAACAGCGTATAATTCAACGATGTTAGTGTATATAATGTTAGAAAGTTAATTTTTCGGGCAAATCTTTGCGAAGCTTTTGCCGAAGACAAAAAGCAGCTCTATTGTGGAGACTTAGTTTTGGGATGAGCAGTTTTGCAAAAGACTGTTTTCAACCATTAGTGAACAGGATTTCAGTCAAAACGTTGAAGAAGTAGCCTACAGTATTTACCTAGCTGTATATTGACCTATAGCTCAAAACGTAGGGACGTGACTTCGGAAATAAGGATAAAATATACATTTATCCTAACTTCTTGTAATGACGCGACAATGGTGACCAACAAATCCAAAATACATTTTTTCCATGACCTTACCCTTTCTTCTTGTGCTGAATGCATTGGTTCTTAAGTCATCTGATTTACTTGCGTTTAACTAAACCCACAATGCAGCAATATTTTCATCCAAGTGCGAAATATTTGCTTTACAGATACATCACACCTGGTTTTGTTGGACATTCTTTTCGTGTTGAAGGTGAAACTTGGTACTTTTTTTGCCAATTCATTGCTGTGCATTTTGATTTAAACCTCAAATATATTTTTGTGTCGTTATGCAAGTAGAACTCTTAGAATGAAACTTTTGACATGGTGCAGAGTTATAAATCGGGCCGGGCTCGGGCTTAAGTTGGTCAAAATATTTTGGGCCTGCATACAAAACTTTTTATAACATTAAGAGTAATGATTTTTTCTTTCGTGACGTAGATTTGTTGTGCTCACCGTGGTAACTTCTGTGAGTGAAGTGATTGTGATTTTTATTCAGCTAGTTATGTTTGCAATCACAGCTGCGTTCTTTTATTCTCTGCTGGGCTTTGTCTCACACTCTTTTTGAGGGGGCGACAGCGGTGAGGAAATTCGCACGCGATGGCGTTGCGTCGAAACGATCAATCACTCACGCGATTCTTGACTTGTAAGAAGCCTACAAGCCGGCTTTTCATGGCTGTAGCGCTATCCCAGAAAGTTTCTTTTATGCCTATAACGCCACTGTAGACAGTTTCATCATAGTTTCTTGGGAAACAATATATTCCGCAGTATTATCGTTGACTAACATGCTACATTTGTGCCACATTATGCCAATGTTTTGGTCCAGGTGGTTGCTATCTTCGGTGTGATAAACCGTGTACCTGCAGGTGTAGATGTTCTACACAACTCCCTCGGAAAATTTGGCTTTCAGGCCTAACTCGGGCTAAGGGCTTCAAAAATAAATGTCGGGCTCCAGCCGTGTTCATGCTGGGTTCAGGCTTCAAAATGAGGCCCTTTTACAACTCTGTGTGGGTAAGTATGCAACAAGGGGAGATTGAAAGGATACATCCTCCACCCACCGACAGTAAAAATAGATTGAAATCATTTCGTGAAGTAGGCTACGCTAATTTTAGGCCAAATGTTTTTGCTGTTGGTAAGAGCATATCAATGGAAATTTTGGTACGGATGGGGCTGCATGCATCATGTCCAGTAACATATATTTATAGCTTTTCAAAGAAACGGAAATGTGTAGGAAAAATATTTATCGCCTTTGTAACGTTAAGCAACTTGAACAAGACATCAAATCGCACTGTAACCCACACTTCTTATAAAATCCATGAAAACTGAAGTGTTCCACTGTAAGAGTGATGTCCACATGCAACCAGTGCGATTCAGCATTTTGTGCACTCCATCGGACAGCTCTTATAAAACCCAATTGATGTGTTCTACTACATTGCTATGCTTGTTTGCATCCAAGTACCATATTAATGGAAGCAGTCTGAATTACAGTACCGTGTCCAGCAACAAAATTTAGTATAATGACATGTAAATCATCTGCAAGGACAAAGCAAAGCGTGATTAGTGTTGCTCTCAAAACACCTTCAGATATGAGATTGGGTATCTGTATATCAAACGTCATTTCTGCATCGATCCGATGACTATTGGTTTCACACCACGCTGTCCCCCCACATTTTACAACGAAATTGCGCCCATAGTTATGCGACTGTGTCTGACTCTGAAATTGAGCAACTTCTGATGATTTTTAACTTCTGCATCAATTGCTCACAATAAATTAAATCAATTTATACAAACTGCATTATCAATTTGTGCTGCCGCTGGCATCCCTGTTGTAGGAAAATATACAGAGTGCATTGCGAAAAATGGAAAATATTTTTTGTGTAGCACGATGTATCGATATTTAGTTCAAAACTTGAAAACTTCTCTTAATATTTATGCGTATCTTTTGTTTGTTTATTGTTGTTATGGGGCGAGAGACTGCAAAGTCATCGAATCAAGCCCCTAATAACGCAACACAAACAAAATAAAAGGCACATAAACAGGAGTAAACAAACGTAAACAAAAGTCAACGTAAAAGACACACAACGCGTAACAAACGACAACAGGCAGCAATGTAATGTAATTTAGTACATGAAGCAGACCAAGGGGGGTCACCGATAAATTTTTGTGAAGCAGGACACTGCGACAAATAAAGCACGTTTTTGTTAAGTTTTAGTTCAGTGAAAGATTAGCTGCATCGACTAGCAAAATCAAAAGAATCGTTAACATTAAACAGAACTGGAGCATACAAGCAAAAATTTAAAGAATTATTTTCCTATAGATATATTACAACACAACTTGATCCAGTAAATATTTTTTGTATGTTGGACAAAAGGCTAGGAATGATTTGTTTCTTAAGTCTTTGGGAATATTGTTCCAGAGCCTTGGTCCTATGTATTGTATGATCTTGTGTTAAAGTTTTTTTTGATGAAGTTGTAGTGAGATTGTTATTAGTAGATATTCTAGTGGGATAATTATGTGTTTCATTAATATGAGAATAACAACTGGAGATGAAACTTGGAAAACAGTTGTGAACTATTTTGTACATAAATTTTTCTAATTCGTATTCATATATTTGATTAATCTGAAATATTTTGCATGAGTGATATATATCTAGCATTGGGACGTGACCAGCTCTAGATATTTTACAAATACAGCGTATCGAACGGTTATGAAGTACCTGCAGGTGAGTTAAATACGTTGCAGTGCTCTACCCCAGGTCAGAATTGCATATTGGAGATGAGGATAAATTAAAGAGAAGTAGACTTTCCGTAATATTTTGATATCAGAAATTGTCTGAAGTTTGAAGAGGGCGTGGCATCCTTGAGCTACTTTCTTTTCAACTGAAGCAATCTGTTCTTTCCATGTTAAATTGGAATCAATAGTTAACTTGTTCTAATGGAACATTGTTGCAATTTATGTTGAGAGTTACAGTTCCGTTATGATTATTGAATAAAATAGTTTGTTTTAGACATATTTAATGTAAGTTTATTCTTTTGCAACCAATTGAATAAACTGTTTATTTCAATATTAGTTTTTTTCTCCAAATTGTTAGGATCGGTATCAGCGATAAGTAATGCTGTGTCATCAGCAAAAATATTACAAAAAGATTGTAAGACAGGGGGAGATCATTAATATACAACAAAAATTGCACAGGGCCAAGCGTCGAACCTTGCGGCACACCACAAGTGATTTCCATCTTATCAGACTGAACTCCATTCGCAAACACCAACTGCTGTCTATTCATTAAATATGATGTGAAAAAGTCAAGAGCGAAACCACGAATTCCATAATGGTTAAGTTTGTCTAGCAATATTTTGTGATTTACAGTATCAAATGCTTTTTTTAAATAAAAATACCACATGTGTATTGTCCAGAATCATTTAGACGTAATAAATAGTTATGAAGCTGGTTTAAAGCCAGAAATGTAGAAAGTCCAGAACGAAAGTCAAGTTGGTGTTTTGTAATAATGTTATTAGTATCTAGGAAGCTGACCAAGGTTTTATGCATCGTTTTTTCAAATATTTTGGAAAAGTGTGATAATATTGATATTGGTCTATAGTTGGAAGCGATACCTTTAGCACCAGATTTAAAAATAGGAATAACCTTGGCAAGTTTTAATTTATCAGGAAAGATTCCGTTTTGTACGCAGTTATTAAATATATCTGCTACCTAAGTACATATAATATTTCTACTCAATTTCACCAATCTGACAGGTATATCATAAGGGTCAGTAGACTTTTTGCCATCAAGTAAGTTAATAAGCTTCAGTATTTCTTCTGAACAAGTTGGAATTATGAACATTGAAGAAAAGATTTGTGGAGAAGGAGGCAAATAAGTATCAGTTACTGTGGGAGGTATGGCTCTGGCAAGTGATGGACCAACAGAAGTAAAAATTGATTTAAAACTTGAGTTGGTTATGTGGAAGAGAGTAAGTACCAGGGACAGTTTTTTGAATAATTGGAATGGAATTGTCAGCAGAGGTTTTGTAGAAATTGAGTTTAGCCTTCTTTTTCAAGTGAGTTAATATGCTAAACTTTTTGTATTTTTGAAACTCGGAAGCAATGCCACTGTTCATAGCTTTTTTATAAAGTTTGTTTAGTTTTAATAGAATTCAGCAAACCTTTTGTTATCCAAGGATTTGATGCCAGCTTGGTCAATTTCCTACTTAGTTTGATTAATGGTGCATTGTGGTCCACAGAGGATTTGAATACGTTAAAAAAGTTGTTGAATTCTTCATTTGGATTCTCAGGGTTGCTGGTAAAATTTTCTTCCAAGTTTGTTGATAGGTGCATCGCAAAATTTTCTGGATGGAATTGCTTGTAACATCTTTTCCATTTAGTTACTTATTTTGTTTAGGTACTATTTTAGCTAGAAGAAAGATAGGATGGTGATCACTGATATCATATTGTAATACACCCTCACTATAGTTCATGCACAAAGTCATTACAATATGTGGTCAAGTAGTGAGGGTTTTTGATGTAACATAAATCTTGTAGGTTGGGTGACCATCTGATGGGCAACTATAGATTGCATATTGTTTATAAACCGTTTGTCCACAGTGTTATTAGATAAAGAATTAATATTAAAATCGCCAACCAGGTAAAAAGTTTCTTTCCATATTTAAAATATTTATACTATTTTCCAAGATTTCTCCAAAATGCTTTGTATTGTTATTAGGATGGGAGTATAATGCACCCACTAAAAAAGACGTATTGTTAACATCTGTTACTTCTACCCATATATCTTCAATGTGGTCATTGTGTAAGTCCAAATCAGATCTGATTTTATAGATCAAATTTATTTTGACA
>Ga0210059_1002883_pt1 | contig 27208 bp, 14 predicted proteins | sample Ectturendosymbi2_FD_188042 | JGI IMG/M metagenome (GOLD analysis project Ga0210059, IMG submission 188042) | Ecteinascidia turbinata endosymbiont from Florida, USA - Sample 2 (SPAdes) (version 2) | ecosystem: Host-associated > Tunicates > Ascidians > Unclassified | place: Key West, Florida... | reverse complement strand
TAGACAACGGCAGGTGCTTCGTAATGTTGCATTTAAACTGTCTAGCTCTTGGAGATAACTTCAAAATATTAAATTTATCTTTCATTTTACAGAGCTTTACCACAATTGGTGGGCTAGTGTGTGTACTTTTAGTTGAAGAATACGTGGCATCGACACGTCTTGGCAAACGATGAACATTTGCAAAATGCATTCTATCGGCTTCAGATTGTGGAAATTTCAGATCTTTTACTAAAAACGATCTCACAACACTTTCACTTTCATCAGAGTTTTCAGTGTTTGAGCTCATCTTCAAACCATGAAAGAGAACATTGAATTCTTTTGAGCGTAGTTCATTCAAAATGTCAGACTTACGTTTATCTTCTTTGAAACTAGCAATTTCATCACGAAGCTTTGTCAGATCGGTTTCCAAGCTTACAATCTTCTCATGAGCATTTTCTAGACTAGTTTCTGCTACGCAAAGGCGCTGCTTGAGGTCATTTTCAATCAGTGCTAGTCGGTCGGTGAGGCGCTTTTCAACTGATTGAATGAGCTTGAAAAGATCGAGAAGTGACGGTCCCTCGCCTGCCTCGGGAACTTGACTGCGCAAACGCCTTGACGAACTATCCATTGCTTGAAAAACGTTTATGAGAAAAGAAAAAAAAATAAATATAACTACCAGCAAATACTGAACTAAACAAACTGCTCAAGAACAGCTAAAGTAGCTAAATAGACAAGCAGTATAAAAGAATAATGTCAACTGACTCTGAAACGTGTTGAACTCCAGAAGTACAGTGCAGTTCAGCGCTCCATGAGCGCACGTCCGTTCAGCTCGACGGTCAGACGATCAATTTTTAACTTTTTGCAATTCACTAGAGACTTCTTGTAGTTGTGTAATTTTTTGGAATTTTTCTTGGTCCGAAAGTGGTTGTTTACGGACTTCCTTCAAGTCATTGTTGTCTGAAATTTGCTTAACATTGTTGGCATTTAGAGCGTAGTGGTCTTTTCCAGTCTCACTATACGCATGTTTCGTAGGTAAAGCAGCATGTTTCCATAATTCATTGCGTTGAATAGGTATTTGTCGAATAAGAGTTTGATAAATTTGCACATAATAGGCAGGTGCAATCCTATGTTTTAACAAGTCTCGTAATGAACTTTCCAGAAATTTATTTTCGCATATCTCTTCCAAAGATAATTGAGCTTGTTGCAGAGCTCTTCTTAAATCGTTAGCAGGGCTATGTTTCCAATCAAATTGTTGTTGAGACATAGCGTATTCTAACTCTTTATATTTTTGTCGATCAGTTAGATCGTATGAGTTTTTGAGCCAAATCAAAGAAGTTTGTTAAGGCTTCATGGGTCGGATCTTTTGCTTTTCTATGGAGTTGAGCTAGTGCTTCTTCTCTAGCTATAGGATGTTCTTCCATGAACTGAATAAGTCCTTGCAGTTTTAGTCTATCAGATAAGCGAGGGAATTCTTTCAAAGTATCCTCTGTAATTTCTGCCCATTCAATTTCTTGACCTTCTAACAAGGGTGTAGCAGGAATAGTTTTCTTTTGACTGGTATTCATGGAAACTTCGGAAGGTTGTAAAGAACCTTCGTTTACATACTATTGTAATTTATCAATTTCTACTAAGTCATGATAAAATTTTTCAAGATTCTTGTGTTCACGGGTTGTTAACAGAAAAATGTTGCTAAGTCTTTCTCGAGTGTTTCTTTCCGCCACAATCAATGTACCTTCTATTTTCTGTAGACAATCATTCCGTTTTATTCCCCAAGGTGCTGCACATTGATAAAATTCATTTTTATTCTCGAAGTGTAGAATTTTCACTTTAGATTTATTTTCTTCTTGAAATATAGGGGATTTTTCTCTAAATAAATTGGTTTCGATTTGCAATAACTTGTCCCCAATCATTTTTAATATATCTAATTCACTTCGATATGCATCAATCATAGATTCATCATGCTGTTCGAGATAATATTCCCATCGAGATTGGTTAATATTCCAAAGGCGTTTAGCAAGTTTCTCATTTGTTTCTGGTCTCTCTTTTGAGAATCCAAATCTTTTAACGGCTTTTTGCCAAAGTATTTCCAAATCGAAGTTAGATGTGGGGGTCACAGGATTGCTTATTTGATAGTGATATGGTAAAGTTGAAGGACAATTCTTCCTGTTGAGGGTGCTTTTTCACTTTTATTGGCATTAAAGATGTGATTATAGTAGGAAGGATTTTTACCAGTTTCTTCCCTGCTTCTAATTCAATCTCTTCTTCCCTGCTAGGAAATTTCCATTCTACTTGTTCTTCGAGAACAGCTACTTTTTGTTGGATATTGTCGATGTTTTCCTCTTTAGTTTTTTATCATCAAATCCCCATTGTCGTGCAATTCTATCATATTTGCGATCTATGCGTGATTTATATAAAGGCTCGTAAGTAGTGAATTCACTACTCTCAGAAGTAACACTAACAGGCATAGCTTTTTCAAGTGTTCCGTTCAATTCTGGATATAGTGGTGCTGTAGGAGAATTCTTTTCTTCTCCTGTAGGTACTTGTGAGTACGAAGGTAACGAAGTTTCGTCTAGCACAAGTTGAGCACTCAAAGGTGGTAATGAAGTATCACATTTTTGATGTTCTATGTATTCATTTGTCAGTTTGTGACGTTTCTTTTCAATATTTTTAGTATTTCTTATCTCTGATAAAAGGTCATGGGTGTCAACAGCGGCTTTCTGTTGATGATCTTTGACTTTATGCATTAGTTTTCCTATATTCGTAGTACTGTCTTTCTGTGCTTTTACGACTTGGTTAATTTCTCCCGATGTAGGTGGGTGTTTCTTTTCCTTTTTCCCGAAAAGTTTTTCGAAAGCAGTTTTCCTTTCATTGTCAGTTTTACTCATTATGTCGTTATTTGATTACTATGAAATTACAGTAAATTCTATTGGAATAGTCTCTAAAAAAACATAGGTTAGACCATTATGAAAGCAAACAAAGACACGTCTACAAAATAAACATAAACACAAAATACATTGTTTAAGGACTTACAGAAGCAATCTTACTATTTATAGTAGTATTAGAAGATGTATATATCTGATAAACTCCACAAACTATAGTTGAGCCAATGGCCATTAAAGTGTTCACGATACTTGAAAGTATAAATTCCTGTATTTTTTCAGATTCCTGCTCATCTAGTTCATTTACTTTTGCCCAATCAATCTCAGGTTGAGTTGTAGTGGACATCGTAGTTGTTATTACTTCTGTTGTTTCGGCAAAACTAGTAGTCACCGTTTGTTCCTTTGTAGTAGTTGAAGTGGTCTGTGTTGTGGTTAATAACTCCTCAGTAGTGGTAGTAGGATCAGCAATCCTGAACTTAGGAAAACTGAAGATTTTTCCATTACGAAACTGATGCTGATAAATGATATCTCGATGCAAGTCGGTAATTTTATCCAAAGTCGATAGGGATTGTTGAATGGTTTTTAGAACATAGTAACGTTCTAAGTTACTTTTCAATGTCTGAACATGACGTTTTATGATAGTTCTTATCTATAGCTGACTTCTTTCAGTGGTACTAACTTTATTACTTAATGCCATCATTGTTTGAAACATATGTATGCGATTATTTTCTTCCTTAATCGATTCCAATTGATCCGTTAAACGTAAAAGTAATGAGTCAAAATGTTGTACTTGCATTTGATAATAATCATAATTCTTTACCATTTCCATAGTGAAGTTATTCTGTTGGTCAAACTGCAACAATATCTGCTGTATTTGATCTTCCAGATTAGAGAAGTTGGTATGGGTCAGCGTATGGGTGACATTCCAATTAGTTGAATGTGTGGAATGCAGAGAGAACCATTTTATATTAAAGAGGTCAGAGAATGGCCTTGCCTGAATACGTTTCTGATAGTATCGGGATATATCATGTCTGGGCTCTAATTCTTGAAAATATGCTTTGCAAAATGGCTCATATTGTAAACGATCTTCCCAATTCGTGGTGTTCGTAGATGATTGTAACAACACATTTTCTAATCTGCCCAAAGTGGGTGTGCAGTAAGTATGGTTTTCATGATCTGAACATTGTGCTGGGCTAGTATGATATGTCCAACATTGAGTTGAAGTTCTTGGTTCTAAAGTAACAGTGCTTTCCACGTTACGTCCGTCGGAATCTCGCAAAGTCCATTGATTGTTTTCACAATGTGTGTGTGCGTGCCAATATGAAAATATGGAATTTTTTCGAAAGATGGTGGCATGAAGTAATGTTTATGATAAGTTATAATGGTACGTGCTTTATCAAGTATCCACCAAACAGTAGTTTCTCGTTTTCTTAATTGACCATGTCTAAGGTGTATCACTATCCAATTATGTGGTCTGCCTGACGTACTCCAATACCATTGAAAATATAGGCGGTCGTGTTGATGATTTTATTCTGTATATCCGGTTTGATGTCTTGAACTGGTCCAGCTGGGATTTGAATTTGAACTTCCGAGTCTGATAACGTTATGATTTGCACTTTCTTTCGAAAATTGCATTCTTCTAGAGTAGATCCTTTACGTCACTACCAATGTTATGATTTATTTCTATGGATTTAATGGTTGGCATATCTTTTAATAATATATAACAGGGATCAGTCTCTTGTATGGGATAGGATCGATCATCAAAGGAAATTCTCCATGAGATCCATTGGTATTTCTCAAAAAAGGAGGTTAAAAATATTGGGAAATAACATAAGTATGTCTATAGAGTGATAGCGATCCACGACTTGAGTTTCTCGTATAAATGGGTCTATGTGTGAGATGTGATACACTTGACGTGGCCAAAATAAGTACCGTATTTATTCGAGTATAACGTGCAAAATTTTATACCAAAAACACCAACAAAAAGTACAGTGCGCGTTATAAACGAGGTCTTAGATTTTTATGCCTTTACGCCAGAGGGCACATGAGTTAAGGTGGGCATAATAAACAAGTCATACGCAAGAGAACGCGCAAGCATGGTATATTTTGTATAGCATGTCTCAGCATAGCACAGGGGTGCAAAAACCCGGTCGCGTGCTCGCACTATGCGACTAAAAATTTGGTGAAAAAAAAAACTTTAAGTCTTTGTTACAAAATGGCAGCGCGCCTAATTTTCACTTCCGCTGAATCTGTGTTTCATGACGTTGGGTAGCTTCGGCAAGTGGCTGCGCTTTTCTAGAATTTGATGAGTCGTTGCATGATGTATGACCTGGGTGTAGAATGTGGCCCCACTTCTTTTCATATACCAGTGATTCTGTCAAATGGGACAGTGCTTGTTAAAACTGGTGTGTTAGCATTTTACCAGGTAGTTTGCTCTACCAGAGTACCATATGTTGTCGATAAATGTTTTGTCTTAGCCGCACGCTTTCAACAGCATTTGTCACTTACAATCCTTGGTCTGAGCTGAGAAAAGTGAAAAAAAATTTATACCAATTTTCAATCAAAAAATTAAGGGTGCGCGTTATACACGAGTGCGCATTATACTTGAATAAATACGGTATATCATTTCATAACCTTGGATACGTCGTTGTTGTTTTTGTTCAACTAGCGTCGACCAATGGTCAGGACGCCATTTTTGACGTTTGATAAAGTTACAGCCACATGCTGGATCGATGTGGAAGGGTGTTACTTGCAAATGTTTTGCAGATACTCTTTCATGATGGTGGTTCTGTTCTACTAAATTTTCTCTGTATAGATGTATATCACACGGTTCTACATCAAAGTGGGGAGTTTCATGTTCCAAAGATATCTGATCTTTTTCTGGTAATAACACAGCTTTCTTTCCTTGATTAAAAACAAGGTTAGGCAAAGGCTCCAATTCATTACTACAATTTCTTGTTTGATGTAAACTGTCAGATTTTGTCAGTCGTAGATGCAGGATGAAATATACACACAACAATTTGAACATTGCTAAGTAATTCTAAATGTTTACCTAAATGTCACTGAAAATACAATATAAAAGACTTTAGTATATTCCTTATTCGTCTGTAAGCGTATTGATTGCAAATGTTCTGTGACATAAGAATATTGTTAAAAATTTCAATTACTAGAGTGATGATCAAGGAAACTTATGAAAAAGGGTTATTGCCAGAAATCATTATGGGCAAAAATTACATTTGGTTTCTGTTTGCCTAGTTGTTTTCCGAGTTAATAGCAACCATCAGGATTCTAGTATTCAAGAGGTCTGAGGTAAGATATTCCCTTTTTGTATTCTAAATCTTGATCGAAGTTTTCTGTTGATGGGAGGTGATGCAATATTGCATCATCCGGGGAATTCCACCCGTGTTGACTATATAAGCAGGGCTTTCAGAGCTGGTCATCATTCGAAATCACACATCGACGAACTATATTTTAACTGCGGAATCATGTATCTACCATCGGTATTGGATGTTGAAGAAATTCTTCAGAAGGAAACCATCCTAGCTCTTCAGGGTCGACGGCTTGACCCTATTTCTGCCTTGCAACAAGCACAGGACATCTTCGACTATAGTGGAGCTTTACTTCCACTTGACAATGCGGCATTCCGTCTCGTGTGGTTTACTGGAATGGAACGGTGGTATCACAATCAAGTCTACATCTGGTTCGAGTATCCGGCTCCGGATCCGCTTTGTGCTCATGTCGCCTGGGACCGGTCACGACTACTAGGTGACCTGGAACTTTCTAAAGGTCGTTTCATAGAGACGGAACCGACTATTGTTAAACTGTGGGACTTTTTCTTTGTGTGTGTTTCCTTTTCAATTTGATTTCGTATTCTTTTCAATTTTAACTTCCTGTTCTTTTTTAATTGAATAAATTTCGTTATCCTTTAAACGTCTGCTTAACTTCTATCTTCCTAAACTAGTGAATTAGGCCTCTTGTTTCAAGGTATTAACTTCTTTAATGAAGGGAATATTTAAAGACTAGAAGATTTTGGACTTCAAATCATCCTAAAAACTTTTGATATAACAAAAATTCCACTATTGACAGCCTCGGTGCACATTTTTATCATAATATTACTATTCAGCCCAGGGTTGGCTGTCTGAGTAGACAGAATCAAAACCACAAGGTTTCATATTTGTTTGGTACATGAGTATAATTGTCATGCATTTTGTATCACTGAAAATGCACATACAAAGTATGAGGGGCAAGCAAAAAGAAGACTCATGAAATTTGTCAACATGTCTTCTTCCATTAATATCGTGTGAAGAGGCCTTCTCAAGAGCAGGAGTACAATTGACACTTGAAAATAAAAAGCATTTTTCTAATTGTTACACCAAAGGTTTTACAACAATTGGTGCTTCTAACAAGAAGAATCTTGAAACATTGCAATATTTAAAGAGTCTTCAGTTTCAAGGTAGTTGCCTTGAGCACCATCAAACACATCTTCCAACAGGCTGCAATTCCAAAGATGAGTATATTTTAATTCAGGTGGTGCTGGTCGTTTAAATACTACAAAAGTTTGAGATAGTGTTATCCTACTCTTCTGAGAAACCAGATAATTCGAAGCGAAGTATTTCTAGGTGGTTCTTGTATATGATTGAGTTGATAAATCGCCAATGCTTCTTGGACAGCCGCGATTGGATTCAGAATTCGACTGGTTGTAAACACCATTGTTCCACTATATTTTTGTTGTAAGTCTTCAGCAGGGAGTTGTGCAGCCATTTTTATTTTACAATTTTACTTTAAGAAATTTCCTGGAATGCAACAATATTATAATAGTAATATTGTTCAAGAGGCGTATGGAATACAATATTCATTTCCACAAACAGCAAAAATAAACAGTTATTCATGTCGCCTCGTTCACAGTGCTTGTACCATTTTCAGAACTACGTCTCAACGAAACCGTTTAACATTATACAAAAATGAACGGAAGGTTATTTGAAACACTATATCTCTTAAAAGTTTTTCACTTTGACCACATCTTTACAATATCATACATTATCAGCAGCTTGTAAATCTACAGTATCCGCCTTTTTCTCAACAATGGATAGTCCGTCTGGGTCAGCTAGGGTAATTAACGTTACTGTCATCGAGTAACTATCCTCTGGAATAGGTCTGTTGAAAAGGGTCTCCTACATCATGTCAACTTGCCACTGCCAATGTCTTTGATTTATTAGACTCAGTAAGGGTTTGTATTTCATAGGACTTGGCTGTACTTTTACAATCGATTTACACATTAATTAATTTTTGCAACCGCTCATAAGTATTTACATCAATTGGTGTATTTACAAGAAATTCCCAGAGCCACATAACTTCCCACTGGAAATTATGTATGGTCACGTACTGAAGAAGTGGACAATACCAGAAGAAGGAATTCTGAAATTCTTTATACAGCTTCTGTTTGAACATCTCGAAAAATAAAGGGTTTTATTCTGAAACGTCTATCTTTAAATTTGTGGTCTCCCATTGATTCTGTAGTCTCAATATAGGACATTGGGGCCAATCGAAATGTATAGAGTTAATGGCTTGTATAATGCAGTCTATTGGGTCAGACATCAGATTGTCTTCGTCTGATTCTGTCAGCAAAGTATCTAGTTCAGTTTCTGTCACATCCATACGTTCCAAAAAGCTCTCAAACCAGTTCTCAGAACTTGAACTTAATGTGTCAACTTGACAAGCGCAATCTATCCTAATACCTTGCCAGTAAGCAGTGTCCAAAGTGACAGTCGGATTCAGTACAGCAATATCAGCGGCTTTTATGCCTTTAGCCATTAGGCTTTCTATACAATTTTCGGTGGCTTTTATTGACATTTCATTTAGTGCTGACCCAACACTCTTAATCTTAAAACAACTTAAACAATTCAATTATAAATTCACAAACTTCAGAATACAATACTTAAGAAAGAAGCATTCAGAACACAGAGAAAAAAAAGAATTCATAAACTTACCACTTGTTTCCATAATATTATAAACCTTTCTAATAGACGCCTGATCTAGTGACTTTCATACTCCAATGTAAGTCACGCCAACTCTGTTTCTGTTTTCAGCATACAAAATTCTGTTCTGTCTAGGTTTCCTATCTTCGGTGCTAATTCGCATGTCCAATATATGACAAATTATCAGGTAAGGACATGAAAGTTTGTTTTTTTAAAAGGCCTCCCTCTCCCTCCATCAAAAGAAAAAGCCGAACAAGATGGCTCTATATAGTTAAGTATACATATTAAACTGATCAAATTAGATTAGAATCGCTTGGATCTGTTAGAAAAGAAGTCGAGCTAAGGTAGTACCCTTTTAAGCTAGGCATTACCTCACTGGTGCACCATTTTTTATGTGGCAGTCCCCTTCTAAAGAAGACCACTACACATTTAGGACAATTCTGCGAGAGCACTGGTTAATAGGAAGTGTCCATGGCACGCCCAAGTTAACAATTAAGAAACTTAGACCCGCCGGTTTCGCTCGACCCGCTCAGTTTATCACAACAGGATGGTATTCACTCATGGTTTTATTAGTATAACTTTAAGCACTGCGATATTCATCACAACAGCGGTTTATATCAACAATCGTCAATTAAAGCACGTAACGTAAGTTACTGCAAACATCTGGGGTTAATCAACAGGGGCAAAATACGAATTCAATTCTTTCATGGAGGAAGAGAGTAAGCTTTTCTATGCGGTTAATCTATTTGTTAGCTACAAGCGTGTCCTGGTTCACGAATTTGCCAGTCCCGACTCGTTCGCCAACTAGTTCTATTGAGTCTTGATCTAACCTATCGGACTACCTGTAGGTTAGATGCTACTCCGATGACAACCGTGAGCAAGACTGATTTTAGTGGTGGATTTTAGGTCGCGAGGAAAACACAATGGGTCGCATCGTGGTCACGTGACAGCGCCTAGTACGGTGCTCGCGCAACTCTGGTGGTCACGCGTTCGGCACGTTATTGCGTTAAGTCCGAAGTCAAGATTTACACTTCAGTGAAATATTGTTGTTATCGGAAATATTATGAATATTTTCATAGGGAACATTATTGCAAATGATTTCTTTACTATTGTGGGCTAGTCCCTTCCTGGGTATGACTTACAATAAATATGCAAAATACAATATACAATATATCAAATAGACGTATATGGCAATGTCCTGAAAGAGTTAATGTCTTTAACCTTTGTTTTATTTCCAACTTCGTTTGGCTCGTCGTGAACTCGTCGGTGCCATCTAGTTTGTTTCCTTCAATTTATTTTTCTTCAGTAATCGAAGTCTTCTTTCGTTGTTATTTTAGGATCACAAGACGTTCTATGTTGAGAAGCCAAAAGGAACTCAACACTACATACTGTTAATTGCTGTTTGGCTGGGAAGCAATTTACATTAATGAGGTCTTTCAAAATCTCTCGGTTTTCCCTTACCTTAGCATTGTGAACGCTGATATTAGTCTCCGCTGTTCGTTCAAAGTCAAAGCATGTCATTGCGCTTCCAAAAGTTTTTAAAGCAGTTTTGGTTTTGAATGTTATTTTTTGACCTGGGATGTCTGCTGAGACTTCTTGGTAGATTTTTCATGTCACAAAAACGTGTTGTAGCCCACACATTTTCATAACAGGTTTTCCCAATGCGACTTGTCGGTCACGCCAGTGATGCCACATCACTAGGATAGAATTGCCTAACTATGTCGCAACAATGAAACGTTTTCATTGAGGCAGATGTATTGGCTGCCTCCCTTCGCCGCTTTACCACTGAAGCTGCATGTTTGACCAGCTACTGATGTGACATAACGCTGCATATTCAGTACATTATGCACAACGTCAAGTAAGTGCCAGTCTGTGGAATACGAGAGCATATCGTAGAAGGAGTTCATATATTAAAATGTATACAAACATCACACTGTTACTGACATGAAGGTTACAGAGCTGACATAAAGGTAGGTGATTGCACTGCAAGCGCTCTCCACCACAGTTTGTGACAAGCTGCTCAATGCAAACGCCACCCGGTGAGAGGAGCACAAGCAGTCGCTGCCTCCCTTCGTGACTGCCCCCTGACTTGAAGAAGAAATACGCAAATTCAGATGTATTGACTATGAAGATGATTTGAATCATATAATAATTGCACCTTTTCAACATGAAAGGACAAATTTTCATTCAATTTGTTGTTTTGGATCATTAATTCGTTTTGCACATTTCATGATTATACTGGGGGAGGAATTCCCTTCCTTGCCTCCCCTGACGGTCCGTCACTGATTTTTGATCATTCAGATTTTTGAACAACTTTCTTGCTCTGAAAAACAGAGTTGCCCTGAAACTTTTCACTGTGTTGAAATATTTTTTATCTTTCAGGACTTATGAGCAACTTGTGGCTTGCCCTGAAAAACAGAGTGTGCCATGAATTCACTGTATTGAATATATATATTTTCAATCACTCAGAATTTTGAACAACTTGCGCATGCTTTGAAAAATAGAGTTTCCCTGATATTTTTAACTGCACTGAAATATTTTTATCTTTCAGGACTTTTGAGGAACTTGCGCTTGCCCTGAAAACAGAGTTTGTCATGAAATTTTTCGCTGTATTTAATATACTGTTTACATTCAGGATGTTTGAGCAACTGTTGCTTGTCCTGAAAAACAGAATGTGCCCTGAATTCACTGTATTGAATGTATTTTTATCCTTCAGAATTTTGAACAACTTGCGCTTGCCCTGAAAAACAGAGTTTGCCCTGAAAATTTTCACTGCATTGAAATAAGGAGTTTTGAGGAACTTGCGCTTGCTCTGAAAACAGAGTTTTCCCTGAAATTGTTCACTGTACTGAATATAGTTTTTACATTCAGGATTTTTGAACAACTTGTGCTTTCCCTGAAAAACAGAATGTGCCCTGAATTCACTGTATTGAATATATATTTTTTATCATTCAGGATTTTTGAGCAACTTGTGCTTTCCCTGAAAACAAGAGTTTGCCCTGAAATTTTTCACTGTATTTAAATATTTTTTATCTTTCAGGATTTTTGAGCAACTTGAGCTTGCCCTGAAAACAGAGTTTGCCCTGAATTTTTCAAGCCGGGGGGCGGCCGACACCCCTGCACCCCCGCCTCGTACGCCACTGGAAGTCGGAGCTGGAGCCTGGAAAAAAGAGACCTCCGAAGCCGTAGCCACACTCATGAAAACCAAGAGCTCCGGAGCCGGAGCCATGTTCATGAAAAGAAGAGCTCCAGAGCCAGAGCTGTGGCATTTTTACGACGACTTTGCAGCCCTGAAATAATCTACACTGTAGCCGGGCACACAGACGATCCAGAGTAAAAGTTCAACAGAAAAATTGCTATTGAAACAACCTTCAACGATTATCATAGTAGTGTAAAATTTGCAAGAAACTAACATGTCATAATAGTAGGCTACTGAAGTTAACTCAATGATCGATTAGTGGTTGAGCATTTTCGTCCCCTTTGTGTTTTTTCGCCCCCCTCTCGCCCCCTTTGTTTTTCTCCCCCTTGCTTTTCAAAATCGCCCCCAAGGGGGCGATTCCGCCCATTTTGAGAAACACTGGTCTAATTTGTCAATTTGCCTAATATGTCACCTCTTTCTATCCCTGAGAAGCGTTTTGTTCGTCTAATTCGTCATTTGCAGTTTCGCTTTTGATGTCTAAGCAGCTAGTACGTATGGGAATTCAAACAAATTAAGGATCTTTATCTGAGATTTGTTGCACCTCGCAATTTGTTTATCGAATATATACATGAGGTTCGAAGCGCGACCCGACTCCCCATTGAGAGAACGCGAAAAAGTTTATTAAAGATTTAAAAGGTACTTGATTAAATGGAGAAGTCCAGACAGAGCAAACGAATTAATTGTTGTATTCAATCATAACGTCATAAACTTCTATTTTAGTGCAAATAAGAGCACTACATGTATGTATGTATACGAGTTACTATGATAAAGTATACGAGCTTATATGATAGAGTTTTCACCTATTTGCATAATTCGTCACTTCGCCTAATTGGTCACTATTTTCTAATCCCCTTGACGTGACGAATTAGGCAAATTCTACTGTAATACCTTGAAAATGCAGTCAGTATTTAGTTGCATTAATTCTTATGATTACTCTTTCACCCCCGCCATGTTGAGGTTATGCGCAAGCAAAATACGTAATTTGTTTTATAATTAATGCAAACCGTCAAATTGTGCTTTAAATTAAATGAATACAAACGGTTGTCCGCCTCTTGCTAAAAATATCTCGCAAAAACATTTGATACCTTGATCAAAACAATTTACATGCTTTTGTACGCCACTGAGTATCCCCATCCGACATTTTTAGCCATTTACCTCAGAACTTGATGATAAGATGTCTTGATTTCTTCCCACTGTCGGATTCCTATTTGATAACAAGTGAGAGTGGATGTGCTGTAGCTGGTGCGCTGTTTCAATGTTTGGCATTCTCCTGTGTTCCTGTGGGTGTCTGCAGGGGGGACAAAATGGGAATTTGCCACCACCAGGAAATTGGGACTATTATCAGGTTCTGAGGTAAATGGCTAAAACCAAAAATTCCTAGAACACATGAAGGCAGCAGCTTAATTGACTTAATTCTTGCAATGACAGTTTTACTTTCCGATATGACACTCACGCTGCGCAAGAGCCGGGTTCACTGTTCTGGTATCATGTAATTTTGAGGTTTCAATTCACTCATGTCCGCTACATTGCCTGCAGAGGCAGGTAGCGAAATTTGGGTGGGGTTAGTTCGAAAATTAGCCTTCATTGCGTAACAGTAACATGACAACAAAGGTTCACTTTAAGTTGCGGTAGTAGCGTTAAGCCGCATGTGACTATTGAAGATATCTGTGGTAGGTAATGCAGCGAGACAGTGACTGCTGATTGCAGTAAGTGACACGTCCTTTTATACGATGTGAAAAGAAGCCTTGCTACCAACGAAGCAAATTTATGGGACTGTTGCCGTAACATGGGTTATTTTATTTGTGGTGTAGAAAGGTAAAGCGTTATGTGAACGCTCATTTGCATTGTATCGTCAGCAGCCTAAAACGGGCAAGCAAAATGTCGACTTTGCCGATCAATGGAAAAATTTCTATGAACGCCTATGCCTATGATGTTTGTGTTTATAATGTAACATCTGCTTTGTTCTGCGCTATACATGACCATTTTTGTGTTATTTGAGTACCATTTGTTGCAACCTCTCGGTTAGCATGTCGTTGAATGTGCGATTCACCACGAACCGGGTGTGCATGAAGACATACACCCACATATATGTGGCGTGAACAAGCGAAGACTAAAGCCCATATATATGTAATGTATATGAATTTTTTAAGAACTAATTATTGCATTTGCCAGCTGTGGCCTATGGTCCCCCTTCAGCAAAGTTTTCACCCCCTTGGCTCACACCTCTAGTTTCGCCACTGAGAATACCTTAATAAAACCAAATACGCTTTGTGTACAGGTTTAGCTATTCACATAGTAGCATGCACGTATGCATATATTTGTACTTTGTTATTCGTGGACTATTTAAAATAAGGGTTTTTATGTGCGTATTGCTTTTACACTCTGGTGTACAACAAAGTTTACAAAAAAGAGCTGCTTTTGTCGACACGATACTTGTAGGTTGCACAGTACTCACAATACGGCCAGAGATACTTGTAATGTTGACTACTTTCGGTTTTTTTTGCAGCAGCTAAGAGTTTGTGCGCTTAACTTTTGAAAGGTGTGAATGTAGGACAGAACACAAACCCAGAAAAACAATTGATGCTGTTTTCTCGATCAATTTTCTTCTTGCAGCAAACGCATGCTTATTTTGAGATGTCGTTATCAAAAAGTGGTTTATTCTCATAGCTTAATGATAAAACCAGTGCATTTTTGTTATGCTGCTGTAACTTAGAGTAACAAGAAAGTTTTTCTCCTTTAAAGAAACTGAGATAAACAACTTTATTAAGATTCGTCACAGTGCGAAACTAAAACGTACTTCCTTACATCACCCAGGGAGAGAACAAGTGTCATAGGTAAACCTCAGCATTATTAACAAATCTAAAATCATCCCCGAATCACGTACACTACGTCTTTCAAATTTTACTTATTTTTCTCTGTATTTGTCAAGTAAAAGCAAATTAAAAGCGTCTACATTCTCATTTATTGTTTCACGAATTCAGAAAATTTCCACCTCATTTCTGAGGTTAACGAATGAAATTTTTTCACGTCAGCTTTGTATTGAAAAAATAATGGTTGAATTGGGAAAAATCTGCAATTCACTTTTGCGTGTTAAACTTCACGAACATCTTTAAACGTTTTGAAAATCTTGTCTCTAACAAATTTGCGCAATATCTAAGGCAAAAACATAGCATAAACAACTTCCAACAAAAACGTACAATGCAATATAATCATTTAAATTTCTATACTAAATATGCTTTTTCAAAAAAGGCAACTGTGAAGCTTATCTGACGTATACGTGACATTCATGTCAGAAAAAAATAAAGCTTTCTTCCAATGCAAGGGCGTTTAACGCTGAACACAAGTAATGCAGTTTTATATAACTCCCAAAAACCGTGGTTTTGTCTCGATCTCACGCCCATGATAAACAGTACATTTTCTCAGAATAAGAAGTTTTCTTTTATCTCGGGATCAGAAAGGTTTACCCGAAAAATATTGCGAACACGGTATAGCGCGTGTTTTGTCACTTTATACTAGATCTTTCAGTCTAGATATATTTTGCCAGAACCCTCGTTTTCTTTTGGATCTGTGTTGTTATCCTGTGAACTCTTCAGTTGGTCATCAGGTGCAACGTCATCAGTAGAGACCTTCAGATCCTGGTTAGCATATTTACTGGTCGTAGTGGTTGATTGACTCACGGCAGCGTCTGTAGTTTTTAGACTTGTCTCCGCAACTTCTTGGACGGAGGTTGCTTGCACATTAAGCTGCCTGTCGATGCGTGTAAGCTGAATTCCTCCTTGTCGGTGCTCGTGATATGAAAGAACGTTACCTCGGTAAGTGTCGCCATTGTATGCACTGGGCAAGTAATACAGGGCTCCATGTGGGAAAAACCAGTTGTACAGCTTTGTCCACTGACTTCTGGCAAGCTTTGATCGAACACAGAAAAGTAAAACGGACAAAACGCCCTGCAAAGATATCAGATGCAAGATAGAATCTTTTCCTCTTGCAGGAAAACACTGTAGTGCAGATGCTGCTCAGTATTACCAATTATGTTTAGTATTTCTACAGTTATCTCTATCGCCTTGAATTACTGAGAGCGGTAAAAGAGAAAAGTGTTGATTTGGTGCATTAACCTAACAGGAAAGCAACAAACAACATGAGTTCACTCATCAGATCACTCTATTTACGTAGGTTGCAAGTTAATTTCGATATTTCGTTTGTGGTGTCTCAGTGACTTGTTATCTGGGGTACCATTTACGGGTCACTACTTGATTCTACATGTGGCGGCATATGTTGTTTGCCTGGATTTATTCGGTAATTGCTGCTTTTGAGGCTATGCGACTCTCTTGCATGCTAACGTGGGAAGGGCATAAACGCAAAAAGCACACCTCTTGCATGTTGCTGGTGGTGGTTGAGATCCAGTCCCGTCGCCACGGGGGAGCTTTGGTGGGCTTAGACCCCCCAAACAAAGCTCCAAACCCCCCAAACTGAAACGTGAAACACTATAAATATATCGAGTTTTGGTTAATTTTATAGTGTGAAGCCCCCCAAACAAACGCACAACCCCCCCGCAGAACTGCAAAGCCCCCGTATTGAAAACTTTCTGGCGACGGTTCTGTTGAGATGGTGTTTAGAAAATGTGTTATAATCATTTGAATCGCCGTGAACTACTGAGGCAAGCCATAGGCGTAGCCAGGAGGGACCCAGAAAGCCATGGCGCATCCCAAATTTTTAGTATATCTAGTAATGTTGTGCTTTAAGAGGCCGTATTCCAAACAAAATACTGTTGCTCGCCTAAAATCAAACATTTTGCCCCCCCCTCTTAAAATTTTGGGCTGGCTACGCCACTGAGGCAAGCACAAGAGAAAGATGGTAATTCGGGGTTTTAACTAACAAGAAAGTAACCAGCAACAATACAGATCACCCGACGAGGTCACTCTGCTAACACTAGATTTGCAATATTATTATATAGGGATAGGTGAATTTCGATTATTCGCTTGTGGTGACTATCACAGTGACTTGATACTTATAGGCGCCATCTACCGGTGACCACTTTATTTACGTGTGGCGCCATACTCCAGGCCGCCACAAATGTTTTCTCTTGCAGGTTGTTCTGAATTTAACGAGTTGTTCATTTGCGTCATCGCTTTCACCAAGGCCTGGCTTAAGTCGTAAGTTCTTGTGATTTTCTTAGGTAGTTGTAACCTTTCACTGGTAGATGTGGATTTTTAGGCAATGGCTCTTCACATTGTTCTACAGAGCAGCGCGCGCATGGAAGTGCCATTGAGTTTGTGTGAAAAGTGGCAAGTATTGATGGAAACAGCTCAAAACATCAGTTAAAAATATCACGCGAAATTTTTTTACACTTTCCATAAAAATAAGTTCAAAATATCTCAAATCGTCGATCAGTACGTAATGCACACAACGCTAAATTACAATTAGCAAACTTCTCTTGTTGGCGATTAGATGGAAATTACCAACACACGCTCTTTAATGGCGAACCAAGTATATTCGAAATCATCGCAATACTTGAAAAACCAAGGGATTCATGTCCATAACTTGAACCAGCTTAGTTCATGAATAATAATCTGTTGCCCAATATTGCAGCATCTAAGCAAGTAGTGATTAAACATGCACTACGAACTGAAGTAAACTACAGTAATACAGAAAACGTTCCGAGACAAACACCGGAGATCAAGACGATCGGTCAACTGGTTTTATGACGTTGCGACCGAAAGACGTCTCGAATAAGCGATTCCGTCTTGTTGTAAAGAGACTTGCCAGATCCATCATCTCAACGCGCTGTAAAACTTTGTGGTATTGGTAGAGGCTCGATTCGGCGCTGGGGATTAGCAACATGCTAGAGGTGATCACGGAGTCGGAGCGGACTCCGGCAGGAGTTTTTTTGCCGGAGCAGGACCCGCAATCAGAATTTTGAATAAATGCTGGAGAAGAAGTGAAGTTCTCAGGTTTTACAGGAGCCGGATAATAGCTTTCATTTTAAATTAAAAATTGCTCTGACAGGCTAATTGTTAGATTGACGCCATGGTTCTTTGTTGCTCTTGGTCAAATTGTACAGCGAAAGATTTAGTGCAAGCTGCAGAGGATGAGGGAGAGTGGCAGACTGGTGGGATCTGTTGTGGCTGATGCAATGGCAATGCTCCGATCACCTCTGCAACACGCCAACAAAAACTGTTCGACTTACCAACGAGACGCTCAGTGCGCCGTATACATTGTCCAGGACGTTGTAGTATGTCAAACTACGCTGATCGGAAGCAAGCCTGGCGCAGGCACTCGCCCACGTCAGCCCGAAAAAGACAAGGAATACAAACAAATGTTCAGCTGTCTGTTTCGACTGTGCAAACTGTGCCCGATAGCCTTGGAAAATCACCTGTAACATTAAAATCATTGATTGAGTGTTGTGTTGTGGCAGTATGCGCTGAACGCCGACTTTTCTTGAAAGTTTACAGCTTTTACGTCTTGCTGCATGACTGAATTTGAATTTAGAACTTGTTTTGTAGGCTGCATTCGCAGACGCTTGGACGTATCCTACGCCACAAAAATTTTTTGCTAAACGTGTTTTTGTTTTGTGACAATCTTGACAAGATCCACCAGCGTTTATGTGACGAAATTTTCACACTGCCTCGTTCAATTAATCGTAACTTACAGCCAGAGCCGTATCAGCCGCACTCCATACCCCCCAATTGGGGGGGCCCACGCTGTCACAGGAGCTCAAAATTCAGTCACGTTACCACTTAGCTCTCCAAAGAAAGCTTCGAACCCCCAAATTGAAATATGAAGCACTAGAAATCAGTGAAGTTGGGGGGCCCTTTGAAAGAAAAGTGCTTATACATTTCAGTTACTTTGGGCCCCTTTGAAAGCATGGTATTTACACATTACAACTGCTGTTGGGGGCCCTTTGAAAGCCAAGTAGCCTATACTTACACATTACAGTTGTTGCTATTGTGGTCCCTTTGAAAGCAGAGTACATGCACAATGCACTTGCTGTTGGGCGCCCTAGTAAGGCATTAGGGGTTCCTTTGAAAGCAGAGTAGCCTACTTACACGTTGCAGTTGCTCTTGGGGGCCCCTTTGAAGGCAGAGTACTGCATTATGATGTGGTTCTGAAAATACTGTATGAGCGGATAATAAATTTTTCACCAAAAATGAGGAATACTTAAGCGCGAAATACCTTGATGGAGCCCCTAATAAGGGGGGGGGGGGTCGAAACAAGTGACTTACTTGCCTTCCCTTAAACACACCACTGTATATAACCCTGACAATGATCTTATATGAGAATATGAAACCGATTGAACACTTCTGCTTCATCCGATGTGCGTACTTTCTCACCTGATGTGCGCATGGAAATACTGTGATGCAAAGTTATCTCTATATTATTAAACACATTGAAGTTGCTGATGAATTTATCGCTTCAAAAAACACAGATTTAACGCGATTTTTTATAATTAAACCTAGACAGCCAGGTCGACTGAAAAAACAAATCTGGGTGAAAAAAAAACTCACTGGGAGCCCTGGTCACATATGCGGCAAAGCGCCTGCTACCGGTCCTTGAAGCAGGGTTGCCAGATCTACTTCTTGGCAAGGGGCCAAATCTAGTCCAGAAAAGAGCGAAATTCTAAGACAAGGGCCAAAAAAGGGCCAACTATTTTTTCCAAATTTATCAGCAGTTACAAAGTCATATGAACCCATACTTAGAAATTTATTTTATGACAATGTTCCTCAATCACAATTGCAGCATAACAGCAAAACAATCACTTGAAACATCGTAAGAGAACAACTTAATTTCCATGTTTAGCCGTAAACTGAGATAACTTTACCATCGTTGATTAGTGCTAAAGCGATCAACAATCTGAACCAGTGTTGCCACTAAGGTCAGTCGCGTTAACATCAAATTGTTGCCTTTTTCAACATCAGATTTTAACATTACAGTTTAATATAAGCTAAATGTTTCTACTACCAGTTCCTAACAAAATGCGATAAAACACGTTGAATCCGAAACAGAGAGGTGTATCGTCATTACATGGAAAACTCGGTTATTTATGCGTAACATCAACGTTATTCCCAACACTATGAAGAGATCTTCTTCAGTTTGGAACGATAACCAAACACCCATGAAGGTGAGAAATTGATGAAATCATGAATCTAACTCATTTTCATATCTTAAAAGTATGGAGTATTTGAAAAAAAACAACAGCTCAGTAAACATCAGATTTGTTGACAAAACATCAGACATCAGAATTTTTTTCAAAACATCAGAAGTGGCAACACCGATCTGAACAAAACCAACAAACACGTGCACCACCAAAATAACAGCAAGTTAGATAACGTAACAGTTCTCACTGCTACCTCTACAACTGCAGCAAGTAACAGGTATTCTGTTGAATACGTCCACGTAGGCCTTAGTCTATATTTGTTAACATTTAAAAGGCGATTTGAAATGCAAAATGTTATTAATCTAAACATGCGCCATGCACCAGGAGATTAACACGTCCAGAGATCAGCAAGGTTTATGCATGCGTATTTCGGCCAGTAAAAAGCCCAATGCGCACGCTTTATAAGCATATTTCACCTAAGCTCATGATACAGTTTATCAAGTTGCCCTAATGAAAGAAAACGTTCATCGCGGCGCACATGCTTTGACCGGTCTCATGTTTGCTCCTTCGGTAATATTGTTATCATAACTACAATAAACGATAGGATTGATTCTGATTTCCTGCATTTTTTACATATGCATTTCATTACGACATCTCTAAATAATTGCCGTCAATTAAATGACAATGATTTACGACCCAATTTCTTTTGTTAAGCTCGTTCCAAAAATTTTAGTTAGAAACTACGAGCCTATTATGGGTTTTTGCGGGAAAATATTTATAATTCATTTGCACAATCTGCAAATGCTGTTCATGTTGTGAATTAAACATAGATTTTCAGAATGTCTAGCCTCCTGCACAAACATGAAGGCCCCCAATGGAAGACTTTCTGGTGACAGTTCTGTCCAGGCCCGCAGACATGGGAGTATTCGGGGGCAGTTAGCCCCAAATCTTTTTTGTTCCCAACAAAAAGTTTTGTTGTGCTCAGAAAAATTTGTTTTAAACGTATAACAAAAACAAAAATCTTTCCCCCCTCAAATGTATTTTCCCCCAAACCTTAAAATTTGGCTACGGGCCCGGTTACGACAAAATTGTGTCTGCAATTAGAATATTTTGTTTTGAAGGCCATTCGGCCTCGAGATGTAGCATAACGTCGAAAACTTTTTTTAGAAATCACTATTAGGGGGCCCCTGTGAGCATTTTGGGCAGGCCAGAGTTGGGCTGCTACGGCACTGCTTACAGCACTTCACAACAGTTAGCACACACACACACATATATATATATATATATATATATAGATCTTAAAAATCGTAACAAACCTCAGATTTTTGTGTGTCTATGCTGACCATCTTGACGGACAAAGCAGCGTGGAAGAAGGCAAACAAGTATAAACCGCCAGCAGGAATTGCAAACAGAAATTGCAGAGTGGCACCTTGCATCAGGCATGAATCTTTCCCGGCGTACGAGTGTTCGTGAGGTATGAAAACGCCATTAACTGTTATCAGATACACTGAACTAAGTCACATGCTTTTAATTTTTGCTGTTGCAAATCAAAAAGGAAATTAAAATAGCTTAACCAGGGCCGGCCCTAGCAAATGCGGGGCCCAATGCAAGACCTGGGCGCGGGGCCCAATGCAAGGCCTAGGCGGGGGGCCCCTCTGAGCAGTGGTTTTATGACGTCATCGTGTTCAGTCAACCGTGTTACGATCGTGGTAGAGCACAGATATAAAGTGCAGCACTAACACGAGAATTGAGCACGTTTGCTAACGTTCGAGACGAAATTTGCTTGTTCTTACTAGAGCGTTCTTTGTTAACAGTGAAATTTATGGCGTTTCTACTGAATTATCAAGCGCAAGGTGCATCTGCAAAAATGAACAATCTACCCAAACACATGGCCCGGGGCCCCAGAGGCGCGGGGCCCAAAGCAGCTGCATCGGTTGCATCGGCTTAAGGCCGGCCTTGAGCTTATCAATCCTACGAGACATTCTATAGAAAAAAATTAAAGTGAAACTTGTACAAACAACAGTTTTTATTTTGTGTAGTTACGATAGAGCACATGCACTGTCTGGAGGTACTGGGATCTTGTTGTTTGTATGAGGAAGCTAAAAGAAACCAAGGACCACTTAAAAGAGTGCACAGATGCAAATAGTTGTTGCGTTATATTAACGGTCATTTGTTGCTTTGCTTCAATGATGTATCAGTGCATGAGCGTTGTAGTCATAGCTGGACGATGTTTTTCTGTTTCGCTTAAAAATACTGCGAGATTTCAAAAATGTTTAATGACACCTTATTGCTTTCAAAACAAGTCAAAAAAGGTAATAAAACGAAGACTTCACTTGTTTTCTCTTTGCGATTCATGCAACTGTTGAACGAAGCAGATATTTGCTAAAATACACTCAAGGTATTCGATCAAAGAACTACTGCCCAACCATATATGTTTTAGCATTTTCGGAAAAAGCCTACAACAAAACATTGCCGTTTTTACCGCAATGTTGCTTGCTTTTGTTAATCAGAGCGCAAATGAAGTCAGTGATGCAGAATAAGCGTTGCAAATACTGAATATTCAGATCTGGAAAGATTGTGAGCCGTTATTGTTTTTTTGTTTGCTTTGCAAATAATTAAAGTTGGAACTAAAATCTTTCCTGAAGCACATCTTTTGAAAAAAGACAGTTTTACTGTGAGCAGCATCTCACTATGTAGTTGAACGAGAGAACTTTTGACAGAAACACTACCTTCTCGTGAAAAATATATCGTGTGGAAGCCTTGTCGAAACCCAAATGTTTTTATTTCAAACATATAGTTTCAATGGCTTCTTCAAAATCCTTTCCTTCATCTGATGAAATGTGACGAAAGGGCAAAACGCTGAAATAACCTGCTACCACGGTACTTTTTCAGACGATTTTTTAACATATTTGGCAAGAATGAAGCAGAGCCGAGGAGTTTTCAGTAATAACCGAGATGTGTTGCTCTTATTTTAGAAAAGTTTTGTTTTTGTAGCGTGTTGGTATCAGGGTATAAATAGCAGTGCTAAAATGACAAATTAAGGAAAAGCGTACAGGTCTAACTGATGTTATGTTACTGCTACGCGGAGGGGAAGTTTTTCGACGCAAGCACTTATATTTTTGTTTCTTTACGTAGAAGACCAAGCTGTCTGACAGAGACAGAATGGATCTCTTCATATTCAGAAAATGTCTGATACAAACCTTGCTGTGGCGGGCCCTCTCATGTTTGCTGGCATGCGAGTTTCGGGACAAACTGTCGCATAAATGAGTTTGGAATACGAGGTAAAACGCAGAGAGTTTCTTTAAAAGATTCAGCTGTTTTGTGTGCGCAGCGTATCCAAGAGCAGTAAAGCGTAGGGTGATGTAGTGAGAAGCTAAACATCATGACAAAGACGAACTTATTTCCAAATCAGTAAAAGTATTTACCGCTCGTTGGTTGGTTTTCGAAAACGCCCACCATCACTGCCAATCCGACCACGAACACGAGAATACTCGGACCATACACAATGATGCTGTGCCTGCGAAGACACGGAAAGCAATGAAATGATGATTCGAGCTAAATTACATCGAACAACAGAAGATGCAACAGTTTGGTGCTGCAGTAGAAAATTACTCGTGAGTGCAAACTACTTGAGTCATTCTGCTTCTACGTGGCCAGATTTACATCTCTGGTCAAACTCAAACCCTTGTAAATTTTTTTCTTTTGACACAATGCTTTTCACAAAAACATTGCGGCGAATAAATCAACAGATGCAGGAATTTGAAGTAAGTTATTGGTATAGCTGCAGACTTAAGCACTTCTTAAGCAATACGAATAAATGCATTAACTGCGGTGATGTGGAATTGTTACTTACTTCGCTATGGCACGGTTGCGAACGTCTTGCTTCTTGTGGGCCCATTTCAGAATCCAATTTAAGGGCCATTCAATATTTTTGCGGAAGATGAAAGCAGCTAGTGCCAGCCATGCGAATGTTGTGAGGAGGAAGAAGTGGTGCATGGAAGCCACCACCAGGCATACACTGCGAGGGAGGTTGCCCCACTTCACGGAGGCCACCAGGTGTAAGGCGAATGCCAGTGTCGTGCATAGGAGAGTTTGTAGGACAATATTAGACATAGGATCTCCACGGAGCTGACTGCAAACACAAAATGACGAATTTTGCCTTCCAACTAAATCTTGCAAAAGAAAGTAGCTGTATTGTGACAGTGATCTGCAGAAATATTCAAAAGCAGTGATGCCAACTTGTTGTCAAAAGCCCATCATAGGGCGGGCAAAGCGTCTTTTGCTTTGTTTGCTTTATCATAGCTACAGAGCAATTAACGACAATAAAAATCATGTTTTTTATAAGGTAATTTTAATCGTCAGTAAAATTATTACTAACTCTACCCAGCTCGAAATGTTGCAGTATGCTTATTGGTTTCATTCTCCCCATCAGTTGTGCTCAACATCATGAGTGGAGTACGTATTTAGTCTAACTGCATGTATTAACTAAAATCTCAGCCCAACACACATTCTTCCTTAAACGTTTGACTATATTTCCAAGAATCTTTAACAAAACATTTCTTCCTCGTTAACATTTGTCTAGAAGAGAAATTAATTGCAATACAAGCACAGCAGACTGGTGGATCCTGTGTACCCAAAACATTAACAAACCGCTTTCTTCTGGCACATTTTCACAACGCGAGGTGAAACTAGCACAAAACAACCTACTGCTGAAACAACATTACACAGATTCTTGTATAAAAAACGAAAGATGATGCGTTTTCTGGCCCTTCGAAGATCTCACAGAAACAAACCAGCAATTGTAAGAAGTGTTGTCAGCTTTGAGGAAAATACATTCCATTGATGACGTATTTGAGCAAATATACACTCTCTGGAAAAAGGTTTGGACACCCCATAAATTTCAACTTTGGCACAGGTAAAGGAACACGCGTATAAAGAAGAGAGCTAAAGCGTTTTTTTTGTTGTCGCATTTTGTTGATGCGAAGCAGATAAATTCATCACAGGTGAAACTGAGGACGTTTCTATTTACAAGTGAAACTTATCTGCTAAATTGTGTAAATCAAGTAGATTACGTTATTAAATTTGCAGTTACCATACAACTATAATAGCAAAATATTCTTTCGAGAAGAACCAAAGGTAAACCATTTTCAAATAAGACCCCTTGCCACCTGAGAAGCGATGGCAACTACAACCATCATGCTTGATATATTGGTACGAACGTCTGTGTTATTACCAATGTTGCGCCAACACAAGGACCGCAATGCGTCGAAAAAAATTTAAACGTCGAATAAAAAGTAAAAACTATCAATTTTTACGACCGAAACAACACCAAACTGTCTTTCTCTTGTATGAAATTTTGTGCCTTACAAGCTGTTTGATGTTTTAGAGGCAATACGCAAAAACAACTGGTAGCCCTCCACTATAGCATAAAAGCCCTGTATTAGCATTTTCACTTGTGTGGCCAACATTTGGATAACGGTTGAGTAAATGTTCAAAGCACATTTTTTTTCAGTAAGCTAGAACTTACTTCGACTTTGAAAAGCTGTTCCACGCACATAAGTTTACCTAAAAATGATCACGCATAAACAAATCGTGAAACTCTTTGCTTACTCCGGTAAAAGGTGTAGAAATATAACGACTGCCAATGATCCAACCGCTACAGAGCTCCCGATCACTGACAGAGTTGCAGGTGGTGTTGCCGGGAAAGAAATCTGAGTCAGATAAAACACAATGCAAACTTTGTCAGAAGCGCCAAGCCACGCTTTGCACTAGAACTGTGAAAAACAATTTCGGAAAATTTCATTTAAAATACTTCGCAATTACGATTGGCCAAGTGCGTTTGTTGTACTCTGTTTTTGCCTGCGTCATCTGTACTGGATACGGAAAGTAAACTCTCAAAGCATTGACTTCTCGATAAAATACTTGGTTCAAAATGGAAACCTTTGATGTAGATGGAACCAGCGTATCATGAAAAGTTCCTTTAAAATCAGGGCTGTGGAGTCGGAAGTCCCGTCATCCGACTCCGACTCCTGGCAATTTCGATTATCCGACTCCGACTCCAACTCCGACTCCGGATCGACTCCGACCTTCAGCTGTATTAGTTACTTAAAGTGATAATTCTTTACAGATGAATTCATAAACCCTACTTGCACTTTCCAGGAATACGGAAACTTGTTTTAAATCGATGTAAATGCACGTTCATCTCTCACTTTTGCAAAATGCGATCAAGCAGAAGTTAGTCTTTTGATTTCACAGAAAAAAGTACTTATCTAAAAAAACACAATAAAAATTATTAGAGAAGGCTGATAAAAAATCGATTTTAAAGTAGATACCTTGCAAATGATATCAGTAAACAAGTAAAATTGAAAAATGTATGCATTCTACCGGTGAGCATGTGCACATATTGCGCAACGCGGTTGATAAACTCGCTCGGGCATACTCTCTCAAATTACTTCATTGAAACAACTTTTTACGGTCGAACGCTGTCAAGCTTCAGCTCTGTTGAACGTACATGTGTCGCTATATTTTTCCTTAGATGGCCAAGTGAACATGTTACAAGTAAGCTCCTATACAGGTCAAAATCCACAAACTACCAACCAAGAAAGTAAAACAAATTAGTTTAAGTTTTAGCTTAACCGCTTGGGAGCATTCACTTTTCTCTTCGTTATTGAAACACTTCATACTACCCTGCTTTCACTTAGGTATAACAAACTTGCAAGGTTTGAGAATTAGTCAACATGGATTTTTTAACATAAAAATGTTGCGATAGAACTTCCAAGCGAATACCATTGGAATTGTACGACAAAAGAACCGAAATTCATTTGCGCGTTTTAAGGAATATTTGTTTGTTTTAAGAAACTTATTTGTCTGTTCAACGTTTTAAAGAAGTTTGCTACTGTACGTAGAAGACCAAGCGAAGCTGCTGTGTCGTCTTCAACTAATTGGATCAAATCGTTCCGAACTAGTAGGAGAAGTGTGACCAGAAACCATAGGTCGGGATTATCGTTCGCGATCAGACAGTCATCGTGCTTCGCCGACGCCGCGCAATAAAGTGCAAGGCTACCTGACAACGCAACGAAATCCG
>Ga0210059_1002882_pt1 | contig 27216 bp, 15 predicted proteins | sample Ectturendosymbi2_FD_188042 | JGI IMG/M metagenome (GOLD analysis project Ga0210059, IMG submission 188042) | Ecteinascidia turbinata endosymbiont from Florida, USA - Sample 2 (SPAdes) (version 2) | ecosystem: Host-associated > Tunicates > Ascidians > Unclassified | place: Key West, Florida... | reverse complement strand
ATTTGCGTGGAAACAAGTGAAACGGAACGTTGGCAGAACGGTAAAATGGAGAGAACAGCAGCAAAAAATATTCGTTGTTAGATTATGAAACTTTGCAAAAACCACAAATTTTTGGCGAGCAGACTGCAGCGGCCCGTAGTGGCCCGGAATGACGTCATCGCTAAAAAAAGTGTTAACGGAATGTTTCAAAACCTTAGCGGACGGCCCGAAGACTGAACTGTTAGCGGCCCGTGCCACCTCTAGTACGAATATATCGTACGCCGGCTCTCAAAGTCACTTTGAGAGCCGGCGTACGATACAAAATTGACAAAAATTCCACTGACTTATAGTGTTTCAAATTTCAATTTTGGGGGCCTTGGAGCTTTGTTTGGGGGGCTAAGCCCACAAAAGCCCTCCGTGGCGACGGGACTGGTTCGAATAGCTCTCTATCATGTTCTAGCGGCGAGCTATCACTATGCACACAAGCCGCCAGTGGGAGACTCATGCTTTTTCTGCAATTTTCTCATTTTGTGTTAAATGGGGTTTTTGCGCCATAACTTTGGTTCCAGACATGCTAGAACAGGGGTCGGGTTCCCAAACTGGGGACATGCACCCCTAGTGGTACATTTGCTTATCGCAAGGGGTGCATTTAGGGTTAGCAACAGAAAGGAAAAATATTTTATACATTATTCATTTCAAATATATTATACATATGAATTTGTCCGAACCGTTTCGGGGAGTATTGAATCCATACTTGTTTTCTGTATATTTAGATGATTTATCTCTTGAACTTAACAGCGTCAAAGCTGGGTGTTATATTGGTGAAGTCTTGTTGAACCACTTGATGCTTGCTGAGTGTTTTGTCCAAGTGTACGTGGGTTGCTAAGTATGCTAGATGTGTGTCAGGCTTATACAAAATTGCATGAAATTATTTTCAACTGCAGCAATACTGTTTGTATGACGTTTAAGGCTAAGACCGTAAAAAGCACGGTCATCCCGTTGCTGACACTGGTGTACAAAGAGCAAAATCTACTTTCCACTACAAATATTTGCGAATTATATTAGATGTTGAGCTTTCAGATGACAAAGACTTTCAGAGACAACTGCGATATCAATACTGTGCAGCAAACAAGCTGCGTGCTTCTTTTTCCCAATTTCTCGAAGGCAGTGAAAAATGTACTTTTTCGTTCCTTCTGTACATCCATGTATGCATCACAATTATGGTGTGATTTCAGGAAGACATACATCCGCAGATTGCGTGTGGCCTATACCTTTGGTTGCAGGGCCCTGTACGCCGTGGCGAACGAGTGTTGGTAGTCATCAGGTTCAATGTAACGTTCGTACCTTTGACGGCTTATTGCGAAAAAATGTGTACCTATTTCTTGAACGATGGAAAAAGTCCAACAAGACATGGTTGCGCGCTTTGATGCAGTCAGATTGTTTATGTTCGTCCTTCTTTGAACACTACAACCCCTATTTACTTTGTGACTGAGTGCCCGGACGTTCCAGTTAGGGTTGCCAGATGAAAATTTCAATAAAAATCCAAACAGTGCTGACCAGAGGCCAGAAAAAGGCCAAACCGAATATTTCAAGACCAGAAAAAGGCCAAATTTTGTTTGTGGCATTGTTATTCCTTTGTCACATAGGAACATCTAAATTACAAGAATATCATTAGAAATTTTATTCAAAATTTGGATTAAGGCCTGCTGGCCTTGTATTGGAGTTCATTACTGATGTTTCTCTGACTTTTCGTGGTTTGTGAGATTGCACACTTGGGGTACAATGGTGCCACAGTTTGCATACTGATCTACTGGCAGCTTTCTGCACCCATACGAAAGTCATCTCCCATTCACTCCTGTACTTACAACTAGAACAGTTTTTTTAAGGAAAATGTTAGGTACCCGATATCGATCTGTAGGGGCCCGATTTATCTGATTCTAGGGACCCGATTTTCCTTGATTTTAGGGACCCGATGTTAATTTTCTCTGATTCTAGGGACCCGATTTGAAGTTCTAGGAACCCGAATCGGATCCCTAAAACGCCTAAACAAACCTGAACTAGAATGATAAGAGCACTTCCTCGATGTCACTGTCGCATTTCTATCGCGGAGACGCAGACCGGTCTGCAAGCGTTGAGCCTGCTTGGCGCTTACAACACACGAAATGAATTTTTTGCATCATCACTGGAAACGTGTGCACTGTGTAAACATTTTCAGTGATTACGCAAAAAAATTATTTCAAATCTTGCATACCTCAAATCTTACTAACATCGCAACCCTGGCGTCGGTCTAACATAGAATGTATTGCAAATACTTTTTAAATGTGTTGCCGAATAAAATGGAATAGTAATATTTTCGTTCAGAGGAAAATTTTTCACTGTAAAAAGGCCAAACGAATTTTTTAAGGCCAACCAACTTGAGTTGAGGCCAAAAAAGGCCAAAAAGCCAACTAAAATTTTTTAGGCGAACCAACTTCAAACAAAGGCGGATATCTGAAATTTGGTCTAAAAAAGATCAACCTGGCAACCCTGGTTCCAGTGTTAGTTTGAGGGCGTGTGCAGACAACAACGCATTCGTTCTTCACCTGACCTTGGCCAGGGTTGAACTCTATTTCTTAACGTGCGATGTTCGTGTCTTACTCTGGACGTAGTGTTGTACCACGTGGTACGAGTTAGTGAACAGGTGTCTGTTATCCTGTGATCCTACCACCAACGCCGTAACTAAATGTTCTGTGTCTGTTATCACCAATCTGTGTTGTGCAGATGGTGTGTGCTTGTGCTGCATGGACTTCGTGTCTGGTTCAAAGAATAAAATATTAAAATAAATGTCAGTGCATATTTATTTCAAAAATCATTGTATGCTTATTGGTAAATACATTTTCGTTATTCTCTCAGCCTGTTTGTCATATGAAGTTTTAGGGACATGGGCGTCGAAAAGAGGGCCAACGCCTCCCCGGATTTTGAAATTGGACATTTTCTCATCATATTTTTGCAAAAAAGGTTGTTGTCTTAGTTTCGAGTGGTGGAAAGTAATTTTGTCATTTTTGGCCCCCTTCAAAAACATTTTTGACCCACCCCTGGAAAATCCACTACTGGCCCTGGAAAAAATCCAAGTCCAGCACCCATGTATAGGGGTACATGCTCATGTATCGAAATACTGAAGGGGTACATGGCCAGAGAAAGTTTGGGAACCCCTGGCACAGATAGAGGATTAAAACACTATATTTTGTATTGCTTGGAAAATGACAACTTCAAAACGGCATAAATAAGCCCTGTGTCCACTTAATGGATTGCCCTTGTTTGGTTCATAAAATAGGTGGTTATTATTACCATAAGAAAGGAGTTTACGTACAGATAATCAGATCGACAACTAGACGATATGTTCGAGGGCGGAAACACGGTCCCGCATGATAATGTATATATCCAAAAAGCAAACCTAATAAAAACGCTAGAAATCACGGAAATTTAACGAAGAGAATTTCTGAACTACACGACAGAGGTATAAATTCCAAGAAAAGATTGCATGTCATTTGTTTTTCAGAAGAAAGTAGGAAAGGCTTAAATTTCTGTTGAAGATCTAACGCAATTGTAGAACCAAAGTTGGAAAAATCAAAGATAGATTTTTGAGGGGCACTACACATAATAGGGGCATACTTTCACGTTTTTCAAACAAACAGCCAAATAGGTCACGCTTACTTTGGGCCCCAAAAACTAAGATGGCCTAGGGCCCAGCGCTCCCTAAATCCGCCTCTGCCTGTCTTGATAACCTACACGTTTTTTCGGCGCCCTGACGTTAGTTGTCTTGAAAAGTACATCCGGTGCAATGAACTCAGTACCGCCAAATAAATCTGTCTATCTGCTGAATGGCGGCATTCTCAAAGTGGTCCCCGAGCCAAATTAATTTCACCTTCCTGCAAACTGTCGAGAGATGCTGGAAATTAGTCAGCAAAGATAGATTCCCCGAATTGAAAGATTTCGCGCTAAATATGCACTCGATGTTTGGAAGCACATACGCGCGTGAGAGTAGCCTACGTTTTCAATACTATGCAACAAGTCAAATCTATAAACAGAAAACGAATGGCAGACCAAAAACTGGACGATAGTCTTCGACCTGCTACTTGCTACCAGTTACCACTTAAATTGGTATTGATAAAGGAACGGTAGTGTCAGTGAACCCTCGACCACAGGCATCCCAGAGATAGACGTAATAAATTGCTATTTCTTCCCTGACACACTCACTTATCTTCCCTGTTTTAGTTTGAAATGTTGTGAATATGTTGCTTTATACATCATTTGTTGGAAGCGGCCCGAAACTTGTTACGTAAAATGCCCGTAGGTCAAAAGTAGTTGGATCACGCTGTCTTAGATCAATTAACCTATGATTTCATGAATTACTTCTATTGAAGTGCTCCTGCAAAATGCAAATAAATCAAAATAAGGTCATAGGCAACATTGCAGTAATAAACAGCACAAAAGTGAAAACAGTAAAAAACTCAAAGATTACAAATACAGGTGTTCCTTCTGTTGGTGCAAATCTTTACACAACGATTCCTGTAATTAATTGTTTACGGATTTACGGATAAAAAGGCTTTAAAATCTAAACAAGGTCTCAAAAGTTGAAAAGATAGAATGAAGACAACCGATTTTCTTCAAATACAAACTTTGCAAAAATTCACTAGATTGCAGTAAAAATCACCTGATCACACAGCATTGCGTAGAATATAATGCAGAAACTGCATCATACTGAAGAGCACAGTTCTACACGAGCAACAACATTTTCTGGTTTGTTTGTCACAAAGGATTGTTGGAAGACCATGGGGCATCTAGTTTCTAGTCTACCAATCCTATAATACAACTTTCAGTAGTACTGTATCATTATTTGTGTCTGTGATATGGACCATGAGTCTGCAATAAAATATTATTATTATTATTCATGTGAAAAGAAAAGGTGATGAAAACAGACACACAAATTATATTTACAGATGAGTGCATGCCATGTACACACAGTTATCATGATGAGATATTTAATTTCACAGGTGTGGAGAGAACAAAACACTTACATTAATGTACATTTATTTGAGAATGCAAGTGGTAATAGGAGACAAAAACAAGTTGGAAAAAATAGCAAATGACAGACAGACGAAGAAGACTAACCAACATTAGAAAGGGAAAATTATGATAGCTATTCACAAAACGCTAAATAAATCTTTACGCGCAGTTGTAAAAACAGTGGTCCCATACAACATGTAAACGGTCGATTTGCTGCCCTGCGCACTGCAACAATAACGCTTTTCGTGTCACGCTCGATCTTCACAAAGTTGCTTTGCCGTTGCATTACCTCACCCTTGCGCAGCTACTCAGCCGTCTTGATCTCCAGTGTAGACCGTTGCGTTGTGATGGGATGTCGCCACGTTCTGAGAAAAAGGCAACCAACGCCAGGCAGCGTGTGGTCATAAATTGGCGCAGGGGAAAGAAACACTGCATTTTGAACGCGGGCCGGTGCCGGTGGATTAATACATGGCAATGCAGACCTTGCTTTAATTGATCGCAGAGTCCAACGTTTATTGAAGGAAATGCGGGAAATCCGCCATTTTCACCAGTTCTTTGTAGCGGCAGAAAGCTAGAAGATTAACATGATGCAAGAAGTTGTCGGTAGATAATTCAAAGAAGTAGATAAAAGAAGCATTGCAAAATTTATGGTCATTAGTTCCAAGAATGCAACAGTGCCTGGGTTTCATTTGTGGCAGATCTGGACCGAAAACCAACATTGCTTATTTTCGCAAAACTTGTTACTGACAAAAGGCAATCTCAAACTAAATAAGAAAACAACAAAAACCTTTTCGGAAAGTTGCTGTGATTTAGGGTTACGCGATATACAGCGCGGACGAGCGAAAAACATTAAATTACCTTAAGTGATAGGAGAAGGGTAAAAAACTACCTCACATATCTGAATGCAATTGAGAGATGAGAGTTAGCAGTTCAGTAACTTTCTCCATTGATTTTTCACAGGCGAATGTTTATTGCACGCAGCATATGTTGAAAAAACAGCAGAGTTTCCGATGAAGCGGACACAGTCTTTCAATAAATGCAGATACAATTAACAGATATACCGCCAGCCAACAGTATCATTGCAGCGAATTGAAAGAACGCGCGTTGGGTATGGCATTTTTTGTTCATAGCAATAGCATTTTTTGTTAGTTATTAGTTAACCCAGGCCAGTGGGAAAAAGTTGCACGTGCTGTGTTTTGCTGTTTTTACTGAAGCTCTATTGTAAGTCAGAAGGTAAATTAAAGCACTGCAGTCACAAACCGTCCTCGATATACTGTTGCAATTTACGCCACAACAAATTTGATAAGGCTACACAAATGCTGTCGTTTGTTTTCTTTCTGTGACTTTAAATTCTCAAACTGATGGTTTATTTGCGTCATTTTTGAAAAATGTCATGGAAAGCAACCGCGCTGAAAAATTCTAATGGAGAAAATATTGCGAAAAAAATCTTTGTTGATCCCAAACTTTTCTACCGAAGATTCGTTTTACCAAAAAAACTGGAAAACGTTCCTAGTTTTCTGAAGCTTTACGACATGCCGGATATCCTTTCAAAAAATGCGCTTTCATCTTGATTGCATCTGCAATTATTATAACCATGGTCTGTGGCGTAACTAGAGGTTTGAGCCGGGGGGGCAAAGCTTAGCTGAAGGGGGCCCACTGGTCACCGTATGGGGCCCACTAGCCAAAACTTAGAAAAAAGTTAAGAAATGGTAGTGAATCTCTGGATGTCGTGGATGTCTGTACTAGCTAAAAAAACGAAAATACCCCAATAAAAGCAAGAAAACAACAACCTAAAGAATACTAAATATCAAAATGTCAACTAGAGGGGCCCAGCTTTTACATTTAGTATGCCAGGGGGGCGACCCGCCCCCTTGCCCCCTGTCAGTTACGCCACTGACCATGGCAGCATGCTACTTTCAATGCCTGTATCTACACTGTGCAGTACGTGACGTTAGATCAACGCCAACAAAATTTCTTTGAAATGAATTTCTTCATTATTTTGTATAGGTTTATCTTGAAACGATTATTATGTAAGAAAAGCTGTCACGGTTAAAGCTACCACAAGTTTCTTTGCATTTTTGCATCAAGCCACAGCATCTGCTCCGAGTAAGCCATGATGGCGAAAGAAGCGATTCTATTTCACTGGCTTTGGGGTAAGCTCTGTTTGTGCTCTGTATGCTAAACAAATTTTGTGTAAAACTTTTGGCAAATAGATATATTTCTATTTTTCGGCAAAACGTCCGTAGTAGTACTTTAAAAACAGATACCATCAATAATCTGAATTGCCAGTCAACCCATCCACTTCCGCACGCGAGATTTAGGTGGTAATGGTGAACCTGTACCGTTTACCAGTTGGTAAAAACCACTTGTGTCTGATGGATCGTATTTGGAGTTGTTTTATATGAAAATTAGTTGTGGAAAGAATAGTCGCTGGCAAATTTTCTATGCTCTCATGACGACCTTATTTGCGAACGTAACTCCAATTCTTCTTGCACCGAGTCTAGTGGAGAAAGAGAAAAAATGAAACCACATCTTCAACACAAACACTGAGTGTTGTCAGTTATTTACACTGACGACAAATATTTATTGTTTAATGACGTTCTCTATACGGCACTGTGAGCGGTATAGTGATGCTTGAAAAATGATCGACTAAACATGAATTGAGTGTATAAATGCCAGCTGTCTACTTGTCTGCAAGCTCACCAAATTCTCCCATTCATTCTTTTGCAAACAACCTTGACTTCAACCAGTCGAAAATTTCAACGTTGTTATTTACTGTAATGTCAGTCCATAACTTATTCATTCATTTTCATGCCCGCATTTCCTCTGGGGAGGGTACGGGTGCTGCGCCCTTAGGAGGACTCTAAATACCTCACGGTGAGCAGCAAATTCAGGCATAACCAGCAGGACTTGTCTGGACACATGGTCGAAACAACGTATGGCTGCGAACTCTGCATTCGGAGGATAAGTGACTCTGCATTCAGAGCTTTACGAATTTCACAGCTGCGCACGTTGTCGCGAAATGTTACACCGTGTATTCTTAGCAAAAGTCCCATCTCTGTCGCTTGCACTTAGGATACTTCGTTGTTAAACCAAAAATCAAGAGTTTAAAAATTTGAGATGTTTAAGATTATGGGACCAGTTTTCACATGCCTTCCTCCATTAAATGCCACCGGTAATACATGCACACAGGTTCCGGTTTCGTTTTGTATATGATAACCAAAACTTTTGCACGTCTGCAGTATTGTTCAACGAAGCATCAGTCTCGAGTTTCAAGCCCTTAACGACGAATGAATCTTCTCTACTGGTGCATTTTTGATGTAATGTCTATATTGCCCGGGAGTGACCAATGTTTGACTATTTTTTAAAATTTGTTTGATACGGCACCGAGGTTTGTAAAGCTGAAAGAGGTGACGCGCGAACTTAAAGTTAGTCGTCAGGCGCGGAAACCTGTTTCTCCTACAGACAATGAGCACAGTATTTGTCACGCTTGTACTTAATTGAGAGATAGTCTCAGGCCGGCCAACAACCGGGGGGAGAATTATCCCCCAAAATTTTCAAAAACACGTTTAGTGCAGGCCCGTAACCAGCTTAGGACAGCAGGGGGGGCGAAGAGTTTTCTGAGAGGGGCCCAAACTTTTTGAACAATGTCCGATAGTTTTAAAACTATGTCCAACACATTTATCCAGGGAATTCGAAAAAGCTGGGTTACGGGCATGGTTTAGTTGTTAGGTGCAACAACAAGTTACAATCAAGTGGTTGCGGCCCTGGTCCCAGCACGATGCTAGGCCAATTTTTTTAAGTTCAAAAAGAGTAAGTATTCAAATGTCAGAAAATATTTGAAATTTCTTCGTTGCACGCGTAACTCTGATGAAGTGGAAGATTCTTACTGATCAACTACTTTAGTATGAAGCAACATTTAAACAACGGTCCCGCCCTTTTTATGCCCAGCACCACTAAGACTCTTGTGTTTTCTCATCCTTTGGAATCTTAAACATTAAAGCAATGTTTTTCAACGTGGGGCACGGCGATTGGCAATTTATTTGGTTGGACCTGGCAATGTTTTGAAGGAATTTTTCCGTTTTTTGCTCTCCAAATGATGTTCAGTGGAGTTATGAAGTGAACGATGTTGAGTCGTACGATTTTTTGAAATTGAAAATAGGCGTGAGACAAAAATGGTTGAGAAACACTGCTTGAAAGTAATACTTTATTTAAGAAGAAAAGTGTAGGTGATAAAAACAAATTTGCAGCCTTTGCAATGCCACGCGGCGATCTTGGTTAGGAAACCCTGACGCAAACCTTCAGAGCATTCATTACAGACAAACTCATGTTCTGTGCAATAGTTTCTGTGCCGTTGTTCTGGTGCGCCCAGTCGTTCTTGCGCCACTGTCTTCCACTTAGCAAGCCCTAACAACAAGAAAACATCAGGGAGTTGTTACGACGCAGGCTTGCAAGCGATTTTCGCTCAGCTGGTTGTTATTACCTCTACGCAGCAACTTGTTCCCTTTTCGGGAAAGGTCAAGGTTTCTCTATTCACCGCTCGAGAACGATTAGGAAGGATCTCATTGATCGTCAGTAAAAATCCACCACCAGAAAATAACACAAAGAAGGGGTTCAAGAGCTACTTTTTTTCTTAAGAACTCAGCCCAACTTACAATTTACGTGAGGTCTTAGGCGAGGTAACATAGTTTTGCTCACTTCTCGTCATGGCAACAACAAAAGCATGGCAAAACTAGCTTGGTTGGTTGTTAGGTCATTTCGCGTAGTTGCAGGTGGAAAAGACGTTTTCAACGTCATTACGTGTTCTTTCGTTTGTGCACGATAGAACGAAAGGTGTGAGTGAAGCTTGCTTGCTGAAAATAAGTTAGTGCGCTTTAAAACCGCATAGAAGTCAACCCTAAACTCCATCAATAATAATGAAGCATTTTTGCTAGTAAACCGAGTATGATAATTATCAGAATTGCAGGTACAGAGAAAATGTGCGTTTGCTTTTTCTTTAAATGACTTAAGCAGTTTCCGCAACGTTTGGTGCCCAGCCCACGCTTCAGCGGACATTATGTGGTCGCGAGACGAGCTCTCGTGTTTTCCCGAATTTTAGCGCATGACCTATATTGCAAAGCCGCTTTTTTCCAGTTATTGCGCGAACACAATAAACCAAAGAAAATCGCTCTGGGCGCGAAGAATGTGGATAGTGATGGACGTTCTCGCTCGTACAGAGTGGTATCGATTTTCAGATATATTCGTGCGTGGTTGATGTTGGCCTCCCTTTAATCGTTGGCCATGCCGTCGATCGTTGTCATTCCGAGTTGCGCGCTTATTTTAATGAAGCAGTCTGGAACATTGCCAATTGTTCACCTGTCAAAATTGCTTCTCACGCCTTACACCGTCGAAACCGCAGTTTCGCATTCTCAAAAAGATCTTTCTTAAAAGTTTTGTTGGGGCGGCCATTCCTTGCTCTTGTTTTCTGTCGATGTTAGAGCGTTTTGCCCGCAACGTGCAGGTCTGATCCTGATTTTGCGAGGCAAGGGTGGCATGGAAAAGCCTGCAAGGCATTTGTTTTACGCGGGCAAAATATATTCTCTTCTTTTCAAAGCAACTTTCAGGTGAAAATTTTCAGGATAAGTATCATATGTTTTACCAAACGTATGGTCTGCGAGATCTACAATACACTGCTAATAACAATAGAGTGTTCTGAGCAATAAGGATGCTTTGTAGGTGCAGAACTTTTTCGCTACTGATGGATGCTAAAGCAGCAAACTTTTCCAGGGCCGTCACTTTACCTTCCGTTGATAGCAGTCATTACTTTTAGCCTAGCCTGATTCCAGCATGAGCGATTGTACTCTAACCGCTGAAATTTAAGTATAAGCTTTGTTGAATATTGCGGCTTCTGTTGAACAGAATCCGGTAGATACAAAACCTTGTCTGACCGTTGGATTTCTTGTACTTACCCCCACGCCCATAACCAGGGGAGAGGCACAGAAATCCCCTTAGAAAATTTTTCTCCCCCCTGGAAAAATATGTAGGGCATAGTTTAAGAGTATTGGACAGAGTTAAAATTTGGGCCACTCTCAGAAAACTCTTCGCAACCCTCTGGTGTCCCAAGCTGGTTACGGGCCTGTTTACTCCCTTCAGGTTGGAAACAATTCAAGCGTATGATGGTAAGCTGTATGTTGTGCAACAATAGCTGCGTTGATAAACCTCGTTGACATACAGCTAAAATGCGTCTGATTTGGACGTGCTTCATTAATGACGTATCTGGCGTGTTTGCAACTCGCAGGACTCAGCTACGTCTCTTTGCTTGCATCACAACAGTGTGGCCGACACAGCTGTCATGGAGATGTCGGAAATCTCGGCGCTGGTAGGAGCGTTACAGTGTCGAGCACTTGTGGCGAAAACTCAGGTGAATTTTTCTGCGAGCCCGGTCAGGACGATTGCTCCCCGCCGGTGTGCAGGCGATGTAAGTCGGGAAAAAAATTGCACGAGCACCCGGCGTCCCACATGCTTGATTCACCGTTCCTTCGGCCTCATACGTGGTGGCAGTCGTCGAGTCTTGACGATGATGTGACAATTCAGTTCGACTTGGAGACTGCATTTTATTTTACGCATCTCATCATTGTTTTTAAAAGCTCACGACCTGGGGCGATGACCTTGGAAAGATCTGTGGACTTTGGGCGGACATGGCAGGTAAGAAATCGGTCAGCTCTATGAATTCAACACGAAGCAAAAGCGTATTTTGAGAAGAGAAATTGAAAACACTTGAACGAAACTTTTCATTGGCGTGTGAAAGTTTTTTTACGGGAATTACCCGCAAGTTGCTTTTATTTCTGGTTTGAAGTGGAATCTTCAGATTTATTTTCACTTATAACAGCATATGGTATTCGCATTCATAAACGCAGATGTTGTGGGTCTTGAGCTTTGCAGCCGGGTATTTTTGTTAGGTTCAATTCAGCCGGCTTCTTTCTACGAGTAAAATTCGTACATCTGGGGTTGGCGTTTACCACGCAACCAAATTTGAATCAGGTGATTGTGAACAATTGATGCTGCCCAGATATTAGCATAATGCTTTTCAATTTACTTTTCTTCGACAGTTTTTTAATTTAACTTTATTTAAATTACGTCAAATAGCCCATTGCACGTTAGTGACAGTGACACCGAAGGTGTAATAAAATAAATATGACAACGGCACCGGTGTGCTAACCACCACGAACGAAAACTTTATCAGCTGAATATTCAGCAATTGAACAGCGAGGACATCACATTTGGTTATATGAACATTTTTGTCTTTCTGGACAGTACTTTTGCTGCGACACATTACCCCTCAACAATTGTGTTTCCAGGTCTACCAACGATATGCCCGAGATTGTATGAGGACGTTTGGATTGGACGACGAGTTAGATAGAGAAGGTGCCCTGTGCACATCGCGATATACACAGGCAACTCCTTGCACGAGAGGAGAGGTAACCACTCAGATCTCGATGGTAGTAAACCAAGTGATTTTGTTTAATATGTCACGCGCAGTGTTGAACAGTAAAATGACAGCCAACCTTCTTCCGAAAATTTAGAGATATTCATTGATGATATAATTTTTGTTCAAATGAAGCTATGACTTACATGTTGAAATAACATAGGATTCTTTTGCAGTTACCAACAGGGTTGGGTTCAAGTAAGTTTTTGAGTAATTATTTGAAAATATCCACTTGATTTAAGTAATTTTTCCATTACTTAATATTTAAAGTAATTTGCTTTGAGAAAATTTAAGGTTTTATAAGCCACGTCTGCTGCTGTAAACGCAATATTGTACATGACATGCATCATCACACATAAAATAACCCATTGAGGCGAATAGATTTCATGCCTGTGCAGAGCGCTTTGTGAGTCACAATTGTTGATTGTCATCGTGATTACGATTTGGAGCTAGAAGCTCATTGCATTAAATTGAATCGCGGCCAACAGGTGCGAATTTTGTCTGAACCGCCCGTTATACGCGATTTTAAAAATGCATTGATTTTTATGTGCTTGAATGTTTTTAAGTCTAAATGTTGATTTTCCTGATTTCCTTGAATTACTTAGGTCATTTAAGTAATCTGTAAAAAATTACTTATTACTTAAACAATGCATTTTTGTTACTTGAACCCAGCCCTAGTTACCAACATCTGCGCATATTTTTTATCCTTACTGGAAAAATTGGCCCGAGGCAGCAAAGCATCAGATTTGCTGCAATTGAAAGTTTTAGCAAAAAATTTTTGTATTCTAAAAAAAAATTTACTTTCTTTTCTGCAGATCTCTAAGTACCCTAACTAGGCTCCAGTACCCAACAGTGGCAATATATAATGTTTTGTTTGTACTTTGTAGCAGAACAAACATTCGATTCCCAAGGAATCAAAGCCTGGCATGTGCAAGCTATGGTATTTATGTGGCGACTTGTGTGATATCCAATAAAACAGTGTATTGTGAACAAATTTCCACGAGATGGTCATCGCACCGAAGCACTTGGAACAAATCGGATATTAGGGATGACAGCGACCAAATGGCCTGATCGTGACAACTTTATCACGGCACTATACACAGTGTTTGATGGCATTCTAAATAAACCATTTGTATATGACTGTTACACTGTTGCATTTTTAGAACAACCCAGTTTTGATTCTCCGGATGCCTGTGAAGATAAATGGCTTAACAAACTAAACGCAGAAATTAATTCAAAGCATGATCCTCCCCCGTGTGAAATCATTCTTGTACCGCTTTGCGATATTCATTAATTTTTTTCCTTCGTCTTTGCCCATGTCTTTGATCCATTTTCTGACTTTCTTCCCACACATGTAGTTTTTTATTTGCCGATTTTTGTGCCTGCCTTCCCAAAGTTTGGCATGTGTAGGCACTCTCTAGGTAAGGGATGTCAAACATACGGCCCGCGGGCCAAAACCGGCCGGTTGCGAGGTTGAATCCGGCCCGCGGGATGATTTGGTAAAATAAGAACTTCTTTGTTTGCTTAAGAAGTTTATCCAGTCGTACTTCGATAACTGGTAACTAGATTTCAATTACTTGAAATCTTAACGCAATTGCATATATTTTATTGTTTTCCACTGTTTTCTCACGTGAAATTTCCCCGTTTTCTGCATATTTCCTTTTGCATATTCACACCGGTTTGAACTTTCAAACAGGCATGTATGAACATGCAAAAGTACAACTACTGTTGATAAAGTTTAACACCAGAACCTTGAGCTCCAGCGATGTCGATTTCGAAACCTTCGGAGTTCTAGCTACAACTGTAACTAAAATTTGCTACGCAAAGCTTCTATTCCACTTATCGATCGAAAAATAAACTGCACAGAAATTTGTTCGGCAGGGTAAAATTTGAGAATCGGTAAAAAGCAGTAACCGCAGAAAATTGCGCATTGAATTACAAAAATGTCGAAATCGACATCGCCGGATTTCTAGTGTCAAAAAATACCCAGAAATGTTAACTGAAACCACCGGCTCAAGCAACTTCCTGTTTGAAATATGTCAACCTGGAGTGAAAACGGGGAAGACATCTTTGTAGTTTTTCGTGAAAATAAGAGACAAGGAAATTGTATTGTGGCGTAATAAGGACATATTGTTCGATGTAGAACTTCCATATTCCATGCTTGGACTTGGGCTTTTGCTTTTCCTTAAATTGCTCAGTTTAGCCTTTATTCTCTATTCCGTGGCAGCCTCGGTTTCCAAAATGTCTTTATCGAAACAGATGAAAGTTGACAAAGAATGCAGTTTACCAATACAGTTGGACCTTTCCAATTTTTTACGGAGGTGAATGGGATACTAGATGTTTGGTGTGTTCACAGCAGGTTTCACAGCAGGTGCTGAAAAACTATAACATTCGAAGCCACTATGAGACTCATCATGCCGAAAGATATCGTGGCTTGCAAGGGTAACCGAGGAGAGAGAAGGTAAAGGAATTGATAGCAGACTTGAAAAAACAACAGTCCGTTTTTCCAGTAGCCGTGATATAAGTGCAGCAGCTGTGAATGCTAGCTACCTTATTGCTAATAACATAGCGTTAGCATCAAAGACATACTGTGAGGGTGAGTTTGTTAAGACGTGCATCCTAAAGGCTGCAGAAATCGTGTGTTCCGAGAAGCTAAAGTTTTTGATAATATTAGCCTGACGAGAAACGCTGTGGCAGAGAGGATTTCGGACATTTCCACGAATTTAGACAGCCAACTGAAGAACAAAGTCAAGTCGTTTGTTACGTTTTCAGTTGCGCTCGATGAAAGCACGGACATTTCGGACATTGCACAACTAGCTACATTTATTCGTGGCGTTGATGAGACTTTGTCTGTCACTGAAGAGTTCCTGGGGTTGGTGCCTATGATGGATACCACAACAGCCAATGATATTTTCAACTCTCTCCTTGGAGTGCTAAACAGGATCGGAGTAGACTGGTCCCGTGCTGTCAGTATTACAACAGATCGCGCGCCATCAATGATCGGGAAAAAAGCTGGTGTTGCGCCAAAACTTAGAGAAAAAGCACAGGTTGTAAGTGGAGGATATGAATTGTGGATATTTCACTCTATTCCGCACCAGGAGGCATTGTGCTGCAAGTCGTTAAAAATGGACCACGTCATGCAAGTGGTTGTCCGGACAGTTAATTTCATCCGAGCCAGAGGTCTTAATCGCCGTCAGTTTGACAGTCTTCTCAAGTGAGAAGGCGTTTTTTATTTACGAGGGGAAATTGAAAACTTTATGTGCTAATAATCATTTTCAGATAAGCTTGAACTTTTTGTATTAAAGTTATGAAAACAGTTGGAAGTTGTCAACACTTATAACCAGGGTGTTATACAGTGATTACATTAGTCCGGCCCGCTTGAAATTAAATTTGCCTGAAGTGGCCCCTGAATTGAAACGAGTTTGACACCCCTGCTCTAGGTGGAGCACGTCTGTGAACCTTACGACCTCGAGACTTGTCTTTCTGTTTACGCATTCTACTACCCCTTTGTGCTGAGTCATCGCGGCGATTCTCGTAGTTGCAATTCCGCTCCTGTGGTTTTGTTGCTCTGTAATTGCTATTTTGTCAGATAAGTTTTTCAGTTTTAGTAAAAGCAATTATTTGAGAACGATGTATTTTCCAGTTTTTACTTGCCGCAGCTTGTGTTTTGATTTATTCAGTCTGGTCTTGAATTTGCTTGCTTTCTCTGCCTTTGCTTTACCTTTCAGCATTTTTCACCCGAAAGCATTGATTACAGATTTCAGGACTGCGGATGCGTCGAGTTACCCGAAATCTAACTTCTATTGAAAAACAATTGCTGTTAGATTCAACTACCGTCACTTTTGTGGAGACCATTTACTTGAACACAGATATGTGCAAGTCCGACTCCGAATCATCGCAAAGCGATGAAAGCAGAGCCCAGTCACCTGATTCCTCGAAAGTTTGCAGAAAACCTACAGCTTTTAAAATTGCTGATCGTAGCATGTAATATTTATGAAGTGATGCATCAGCATCAAGTGAAATATTAAACGCCCGTGTTCTACGTTTGCTGCAAACTTGCGAGGAAAAATCTGAAAATCACAGACACGGTTGCCACACATATCTTACATCATCCTGCCAACTTTCAAGTAAAAATTTAAGAGGAAAAATAGTTATAACATTTCTTGTCATCTAGTCGCACGAAAAAATGGCTGAAATGATAGAAAAAGCAAAAAATGGCGTTTTTCCTCAAAAAGTTCAAATAGCAAAATATCATTTGTTTTTTGGTTTGGATTTTTCCTGTTCTTTTCAATGGTGCACTCCACTTTTCAGTACTTCAACAAATTCATCGAACAGGCTTTTTAAGGCAATTTCATGAAGCGCTCACTTTCGATGTACAGTCCATAGCTTTCCTTAAACCAAGCTGTTTTTGACCCGTCGTTGATCGTTTAGATTTTAGCATGTCTAATTGTTTCATTTGCGAAAAAGAGTACAATACCTTGTGCAAGCCGCATCCACTAGACACAAGCAAATCGGAAGCACTGCTTCGTATGAAATGTGGTAAAAACCAGCGTTGTGCAGCATTTGAAGCATCAGGTGAGCACTTTCAGTAGTATTACTCCTGACATGTGAATTGCTGAAACTCTGGTGGTAAATCGTAAGGCAGATCCTTGGAACAGACACCATGAAGTCCTGTAATAAAACAGTATCGACATTTTTATCAGACATAGAATAATTCTCCGCCAAAATAGCAAATCACTGCAGGACCGTGAAATATGCCTCAATGCGTTCCAGTAGTACGCTCTTCAGTTGAGAGATGATGACAAGAAACTTACCGACTTTAAACTTTTGCTGGCCGGACAGTCCTTCCGCAGAATTTATGGCATCTCTATCATCGACATATTTCTAATGCTCGCATATTTGCCGACTTTCATCTTTTTGTGCGCTGCTCCCTCAGCGATCACTTGACTGCTGCTCATAATAATGAACTTCTCTCGGCATTCAGTCTGGATTTTATTGCGAAAAAGCCTAAGCGCCAGCTCGATGAGCCAAGCGAATCCTTACCCTGGCAAAGGAGCTACGAAAAATAATATGACGATTACACAAGATATTTACAAAGACGATTGAAAAAATACATTTCTAAAAAATGTTATTAATCGTGGCAATCAGCAAACAACTAAATGCATTTATACCAATGAACATTTACAGTAATAACATATCAAAACGAAAAAAGAGAAAATAGAAAAATATATTTATAGAAAAGTTTTCCATAATCACCTGAGAACTTATATGATGTCTTACTTCAGTTATTGTGGTCTTAGTTTTGGCTGGCCCTCAAGTATGTGCCTTTTTTTTGGTCGAACTATAATGGTACATCTGGAAGGGTGCAGCCCGACCCGGAATTGAGTCTATTTGGCCGGTTCATCGACGCCATGCTGCGAACGCGCGTCCTGCTTTTTGAATAAAAGATATTCAGACCCACACAACTGCCATTATTTAGGTCCAGATTCCTAAAACAAAAATTCCATCCACCGTATCTCTTATTAGTGGCAATGGCATGGCATGACAGCGGTTTATGAATTTTACTTGTAGTCAATCAATTTGTTTGAAACAATTGCTTACCGAAAAAAGTTTAACACGTTTCATAACAAACTATATTCTACGGGATATAAATGATTCGAGACGAACAATTTTGGCAAAAAACAAACATGTGTTGAAGCTATATATTCTCCTTCCTTGTATTGAAATCCCGTTTATATATTTCCGAACTACATCCGCACAATCCGATTAAAAAAACAGCTTTGAGGCGACGAACTGTGACAAGCAGTTACAGAACAAAAGGTGCTTGCATGAAGTACGACTATATAAGCCAATATAAAGTCGATTATAATGTCCCACTGGACGTACGAAACTGTGAACGCCCGAGAGCAGTATAGTTCTCAACTCTTTTGTTACGGCGGACTCCTTTTACAACCAAAAAAAATAACGTCCACATCCTTTTTTCAACGTTTTTTGGCTTATTCAAAAATATGATTTGGACACTGTTTAGTCAGAAATGCAGCAATGTTCAGTGATCAGATGGTCATACACTGGAGTACAACACGTAACCTTAAACTGCAAACATTTATCTTTCCTAAGCGTAAAAAAAACTTCATATAAGCAGTTTATAAACGAAAGGTCATTTCATTCAAAACAATTTCATTTATTGCTAATGAGTTATCTGCTGTTGCAGCGCACAGGCAAGCCTGGAATTTCGTGGTTGCGCTTTCGAGTTTATTTCGACTTTGATTTGATATGCACCAGAGCAGAAAATTCATCTTTGCGAACGTGCAAGCAAATGAAATAAGTACGCACAATGTTGCCGTGTTGGTTAAGTTCAAGGAAAATTTGCACTAAGCTGCAAGGAAAACTTTTCAACACCCTTGCAGTATATACCACTTTTTCCTTTATTGACAAACTATTAGTCTGTGTAAAACAAAATGTCTCTAAGATTGTAAAAGACTACTTACGTAGAATAAAGGCAACACCTGTTATACCACATCCATGACCGAATTCGGAACTGTAGTTTTTGAACCATTATATTCCCTTATGAAATTATGACCTAACAATAGCTGTACGGATAAGTTGTTTCAGTTTCTGACAAACCATTGTTTTTCATTCATTTGTTGCAAATCCGCTTTCCCTCTGGGAAGAGTTGCGGGGGCAGCAGCCCTAGGAGGAACCGACATACCTAATGGTTTTCAGCATGTAGTCACGTTACTTGGTTCTTGGCCAACCTCTGGGCCGCTTTCCCCTGTGTGTAGCCCAAGGGCGTACGCAAGGCGGGGGGTTGGGGCTAACCTCCCCCCTTGAGCTTGATTTTTACAAAAACTTTATCACCTTTGCAAAGACGATTAACTGTTTTCGCATACTTTTTGCTTGTTAATTTGTCGACTTAATGCAAATACCACGGAATAAATTTGCATACAAATTTCAAGAAAACATTGTAAATGGGCCAAAAAGTAATGATTAAGTTTTGGTAGGAATCTGGGTTATCGTCTGCGTCCAGAAACCATCTTATCGCTTTCTGCAGACCATTCGTCCACTACGCATGTTTAAGATTGTGTTCTGCGATAATTCACTTTTGTCCGAAACAGTTGTCTTTATTATGTCTGCTAAGGCTGATCAACGCAAGCGCTGACCGCATTGGCTACATTACCAATTTCTGTAGCATGACAGAACTGTTGCACGAGCTCAAAAACAGCAGTTTTTAACACAGAAGCATTCAGGAATTTGATAATGTCTCAGCAAGGAAAAAAGAAAACTAAAAGTTTGCTGGACTTCTATCGTGGTGTGCGCCAGCCAGCCAGTCGCACACTTTCTATACTCGACTGCTCGTATTCGATACGACATTAGCGCAGCCTCATTTTGCCGTTACAAATTGCTCTGACGCAGTGATGAGTGTGTTTTACCACCATGTTTCAACACGCAGCCTGATATTTTTGCTGTTATGAACTGTTGTGTGATAGAGTTGAGTTAATTTTCCTCCGATATTCTAAATTGGAGCGCTGATATTTTATATTCAGTGCAATGACACATAAAATAAGGGAGTGCGTGTAGAAGAAAATGCCTGTTATGTCAACAAACTTCGCCAAAACGTTGGTTTGTAAACATGAATATGACGTCAAATTGTGACGTCACAAAGAGCACACACCAAATGCAAATGACCACCATATGCCACTGAATGAAACCCCCCATTAAAAATTTCTGCGTACGCCACTGGTGTAGCCAGCAGGAATTACCTCGCCGATCTTCCTTGTGGCATGCTGGTCACGTGGTCGAACCATCGTAAAACTGAGATTTCTCAATTCGGAGAAGTAGCTCTACATTCAGGGCTTTAAGAATTTCAATTTTCGCGAAGTGTCACGCCGTTAACTCATTGCAAAAATCCCGTCTCTGCCGCTTGCACTTGAGATAGCACTCTTTCAGTCATTATCCGCGGCTCATGACCATAGGCGAGGATAGGAACAAAGACCGATTGAAAAACTAACGGCTTTGCGGTGTTTGAAAGATCCCGTTTTGTGATCACAGTGCGATAAAGCTCACGCGTAACTGCGTTTGCTTTTCCAATCCGTGTATCAATCTCCTTGTTCTGCCTTCCGTCACTACAGTGAATACCACCCCAAGGTACTTGAACTTATCAACCTGCTATAGTGTATTGCCTCTCACTCGCAACACGCACTGTTTTGGGTTTCTGGTGAGACATTATACCTCGGTCTTTCCAGTGCTGATTTTCATATCCGCTTGGTCGCACATAGCTGAAACCCGATGAAGTGTATGTTTAATGGATCCAGAAATATTTGATCTTTTGCCAAATATCGTTTGGCTTCCTCGCCCAGTTCGCGGCGCTCTTTCCCTGTGAGTGAAGTGATGTTCTAGTTTCCAATCACTAGCTTATGGTGAGATTGCCGTTTACGCGTGACTTGTTTAATTCCCCAGAGTAGAAGCACTCTGCTCTGTCCTCACGTCTCCCCAGATGCGTAACAGTCGCAACTTGGGGCCTCCCATTGTGTATAGCTTGTGAGAGACTGTGACTGTTGCGAATTATTCGACCGGGCCCCTCTGCCTAAAGCCGGTGAGCGGTCTTCGATCGGTCACGCCTGGGACGACCGATTCGCAATGGTATTGCTGAATTTGCGCCTTTCATCGTAGTAATTGCCCAAATTATTCTGTTGGACTAACTGGTCGTGGCATTTGCACAGCAACTTTTGCGACATCAGGGGTTACCACTGCAGGAAGGCAACGATGCAGGCACATTTGCGTGGCCTTGCATTGAATTTACTGCAAGCGCAGACATGCAGCAATCACTAAATCTGAAAAAGAGAGTCTGTGTTTTGTGCTATCACTTTCCTTAAAGGGACAGTCCGGCCAGTGAAGGGTGAGTGATGATATACGCCACGGTACAACAACGATTTGCACGGTGTAAAACTAAACTTCAAATTCATACGTTTATGTGGACCCTTGATTGAGAATCACTGGCGTAAAGTGATACAAAAAACTCTTACAGATCGAACAACCACCACCTCTTATTTGTTGACTGACACCAAACTAAATCATGCAATTAGGAAATTTTCGTTGCTCTGCATAGCAGAATGGTTCCTTATGTTTCAAACTGCTGACGGAGGAAAAGTTTTTTTACAAAAATAGGGCATGCTTTTGCATCTTATGTTGATGAAAGACTGCACTGTAGAGTGCAGGCAATGCATGAATGATCTAATGAAGCAAGCACTGCTTCGTTACCATGCCCAAGAAAATACGAGAAATCAGTTTGTCAAAATCCTTCCATTTTAACACAATGATAGTGCTTTTGAGGAAGTATCACTGTAGTTAGCAGGAAAAATAATTCAGCTGAGTTTTGAAAAACAGTAGAATTATTAGGTGCTTAGTTATATGCGTTTATACGATTAAAATAACACGGCTTTACCACTAAAACTCTGACAGGACTACCACTGCATAGATTTGTCTCCTGATGCATCTTTCTGTATTTACGTCCATATAAGCTTCACTCCGTTTGAAAAAACTAGACGTCCACTCAACTTAGGCTACTGCAGTACACCTTCAACATCAATCTGATCCATAAGTACACGGCTGTTACATTAACAAAGTTCTTAAAACCGGTAATAGAGTTTCTTCCTCCGACCTCCACAGAAAAGGCGATATCTACTGTACATGAGTGAAATTAATGATAACACCCGTTGGGCCTATTATTCAACAAAAGTTGATCAAGCGGTCCACAGCGATGCAAATCTTCTGTACGCACCTTTGCTTTTCTACAAGTTTGAGGATTGTTGGCGAAGTGCACAGTATCATTTCTGCATATGTTACAATAGCCAGATTGTGACGACAGATTCGCTCCATCTCACTTAAAACGGCGCATCCTGCTTTAAAAAAAAGCAGTTATAAACCGTCTCCTGAGTGGGAGAAACGTCGCACTTCTGTTCATAACGCAGTTAAGGCAATGATGAGAAATACTATGCTGTTAGATATGGTTCTGTCTTCAATGCAGTTGCAAACAGTGTCTGTAACCCTGTGATTCCGCCGGCTTCAATGTCTTGTACTACGTTCTGTACTGTCTGTTTTTATCAACCTGCGTTCTGCAGAGTGTGTGTGTTCATACTATGGACTTCGTGTCTGCTCATAAACAAATAAATTAAATAGATTAAACCACGACAGAATGTACTGAAAGCAGATAGGTCAGATCTTGTGCGCAAACCGAATGCTAAGACTGCGCCGACCAAAGCTTCTTTTTCCACAAAAACCATACAACTTTAGGTGGACTGTGACTGTACTACACGCGAATGCTTCATCCCCGTTCGCCAAGATATCAGCAGCCACGGCCTATACCTCATCAGAGAAAGCTGGGAAAAAATTTGCATTCGATGATCGCGCTTGACCACGCACGTTATTGGGCGCAAAAGCAGCAAGACAACACTTTTATCCTAGAAACATTTACCATAAACGTGTTTTATTTATCAGATTTTTGATCAATCCTTTAACCGTTATATACATTTCATCGTACAGAAAAACAAAACAGAAACAGTAGTCAACAAAAAAGGTGAAGAGGTCATTTTTGTCGCATACTGCGTAGTCCCGTCACAGAAACAAATGACTTGCATTGCAAATTGGCATTTGCATCTCTTCGCCGTGACAACGACCGGAACTCACTACAGTTGATCGCTACTTGCCTTTTGTGTCTTGCGAAATGATCTTGCTGTTTGCTTTCGGATTTCTCACCATTGTGCAAACAATGGTTCAGCGCGGCGTGAGGCGCTGACAGGCTCTACTCCGGCGTTTACCGCAATACTTTTCAGAACGAGGTTAGCGTTGTTCGCGCAGCACAGCGGTTGCGCTGAACCTCGCGACACTGAACCTCTGTGGTTCTTGTGGTATTTGTTGTTGGGTCGGTGGTGTGAGTTTCAGGTATACAGTAAACAGCCCGAAGTAAGTGCACTGACGCACACGGTCGAATGAGCACAGAAATTATTGTTATGTTTGACAAAGTCTTCTACGCCCGTAGTTGACCTTCTGCCTGTTGGTTGACTAGCAAAAACATTGTGTGATATTACCTGCAATGCATTCAATTTTTAAATGATGTCAGAATGAAGACATTTGATAAATTATTGCTCATTTAACAAGATAGATGCCATTTTGGAAAAACACGGGTTTTGGTCGAGTATGCGCGGTAGCCAAATAAATCATCAGTGCGCTGATCGGATGCATTTTCCTGCGCTCTTGCACGAAGTCTCAAAAATGTTTCTTGGCTGGTATTATTACGAGCTGCTGAACGTGCGCTCCTCGAAAATTATTGCGGAACATCTGCGGAAAAAAGTTTTTCCAGCACAGGATAGGGTTTACTTTGGAGCGGCGTGTTATCTCAAACGAGATTTTCGTACTTATCTCCTTGGGACGATGAATGAATGCAAGCGAAGAACTGTGTGCTTGCTCGATAAGTCTGAAGCGTTCTTAATGCAAGATATGAAGCCTATGTTCACTGCAGTTTCTTTTGAATTTGCAAAACCGATAAGATGTTTTTGCGGCTTATCTGTGGTAAGCCTATAAAGTTCGGCGATTGAATAGTACCTGATCCTCAGACTTAAAATTCCCGTCAGTCAAATAAAGAATAGAGCACGAATACCGTGCCCGTCGATTTCAGGGAATTCCGCGAAAAATAAGGTGTGTTTTTGTGTTAAACTGCGTGACGTGTCTAGCAATCCCGGCTTTTTGTTGGTAGTGCTTCTTGTTTTCTCGCTCGTACGCGGTTTAGGATTTAATTAATCTTCTTGGAATGCAAACATTTCTTATTGTGAATGGATGCAACCTACACCCTATCTCACGTGATATCGGGAACTGTGCCCAAATATACAAAATCCTTGTAATGCTTTGTTAGAGGCGCGGGGGTGGCTGCAGATTTGTTCAAACATGCTTGCGTGCTCGGGATAGACACCAGCGATGTAAGTACATGTTGTGTAAATGTGTAGACGAACAACCACCTTCGCAGGATGAATTGATCTTGGTAATGCAAGTAAAAACGCCTTAAATCTACTTTGAAAACGCTGATCAGGAAAACAGTGCTTTTTGTTGTTGACCATACGAGAAAGCCAACGTTTGCCTGAGAAGCATAGCTCAGAGACTGAAATTGGATGTTAACTTTAATTGAGCTATTTACCACTTATTTTGGGCTTGACACTCTTGCACTCTATGCTTTTATCTGTTAATAATGAATGGTACTTTTTTAGATCCTTTATCGTTCACTTCACTGCAGCGTCTAAAATAGTTTTTGTCAACATTTGCCTTACAGTTTCTACTTGTTTTTTCATTTTTCTCAGCTCACCATTTCAGCGTATTTGTGTAACATGGTATTAATAACAAAATTTCGTTTGCGCTTTTTGTCGGTAAAATCACTGATGTTTGAAGTTTTTTTCCAAGTTGTTTCTTATAATAGGTTACTTAGCCTCTTTTTGCAAAACCAAAACAAAACTTAATCCAGCGCATGCAGAACATTCATTTTTGTGGTGCAAGCCGACGCGCAGCTCATCCAATCGTTCTTCCATCTTTGTCCCAGTTGACCCCACCGGCCACCAACTGAGCCCCAACGCTTGTTGCCATTGTCCGCTATTTGCAGGCCCACATCCGATTAGGGCTTCTCGCGCCTCCGCTGCTGAGCGAATACCAAACATTCTGTGGGGAACTCAGCCACTTTGTGCATGGCCATTTTTGTACCGGGCTCGCCAGTAACTGTGTCGTGTGAGGTCGCGTCGCGGATCAGCCTGAGCGAGACCGGCGACAAATACAAAGCTCGCCATTGTAATGCGCGCTCCGTTTGCAGCGCGCTACACTAGTCGTCGCAGTTGGAACGGCTGTCAACAATACGTCGTTCGCATTCCTATAATTGACGACCATACCCTCCTACATAAATTCCGCACAATCTCTGTTTATCGTGATATACCACCGATGCGCTGTCCCGGGCTTCGTCGCGTGTGTTCGTTGCTGATCTTAAATAGGTGTGCCGAAGTGCGAATCATGACCTGGACCGGGCTTTGTTTGTTTGTTTTTTTTTCATTTGTTCAAGAAACTAGCATTCTGACACCGAAACCACTATGAGAGACCTAGATTTATGAAGGATTTTGGAAATGTTTTTAAAAAATTCTGAAAGTGCTGATTAAAACTATTTTACTTCCTATGAAACATCAGCAAAATCGAAAGACTGATGCGCACTCTATTAAGTTGTGTCATAGCGTTCCCAGCAAAATCTTTATTCCACCATGTATTTGTGACATTCAGCAGTCTCACTTCCTGGCGGAGAACACTAACCATGCGCGATTGGCCAGAATTGGTTAAACGAAGCCAATACCAACACATGCATCCAAGTGACGCAACATAAGATTGCTTAGAAAAGGTGACAAGGTCGTTCACTTTCGTGGCCAGTATCTGCTTTCTCACAGTAAGCAATGTGGCGTCTGGGCCTTTCTGCTTTGTCTGCAAACAATGTTCGCGGCTTTGACGTAACTAAAGATAAAATCTTTTTGAGAACAAAAATACTGCCGACTTTGTCTTGACGTCATCGGTGTTTTTTTCAACATCCTGTTTTTTTTAACATCACCATTGCAGGCAATCCTTTGTTTCAGCAGTCACTCGCAGTGATCTGCAATCGCACCACCAATTACCTTACAGCTGTCAGCTGTCAATTCAAGTTCAACCAAGCACGATTGCGATTCGCACTTTTTTCTGCGACATTTGACGGACGGTATGGGAAGCGGTTGCTGCCGTAGCTTTTTTGCGGAACTCTGAGCTGTTATTGGCGTGCGTGGGTTGATAGACTATTGACCATTCGTGATAAATGACAAAAGCTGTCAAAGATGCTGACAGGTTTTCATTGTCAGCTTCTGAACCAATTCGTCTTGATTTGACTCGATGTGCGCCTAATGGTCACTTTCTTTTAAACCGCTCATTGTTAACTCGCAGCTTAAAATAAGAGGCGCGTTATGTTTTTGCAGGTAATATATCGTGTCCTTAATCCAGTGAAACCTATCGGCGATCCGTACAGTGAATATGCCCGTTATCTTCTGAAGATCACCAACCTTCGCATTCGCATGTGGGACCCTCAGATTTGTCCTTCCTGTCTTAACACAACTTTGACAGATTCGCGTGCTCTCACTCAACTTCGGTTGACCAGCATTGAGTCTAATGACGCGCACAGTGGTCAAAAGCTTCGGGAAGAGAAGCGACGGATTTTTCAACGATTCGCAATTTACGATTTGATAATAAGGGGGACATGTTTTTGCAACGGACATGCAGACACTTGCGTTCCTCTGCGAGGCGATGGAAGTGATCCAGCTGATGAGGAGCAATTGGTGGTAAGCTGTTATCTTTCGTGTTTGGTGGCATTGTTTTCTACTTGCATGCTTCAAAAGTTGTTAGGCACCGCATTGCGAACTTAAGCAAACTAGTTCAGGTGACAGCAGAAGTCAGACAACAGCAGAAGTCAGACAGCAGAAAGTCAGACAAGCAGAAGTCAGACAAGCAGAAGTCAGACAAGCAGAAGATGACAGCAGAAGTCAGACAACGCATTGATGTTATTTAATGGAAATCGATTTCGCCGTATGGCGAAATCGATTTCCATTAAATAACATCAATGCGTGCTGATTTTTGTTACTGGTGCAGTGTGCACAGACAGTGCTTAAGTTGAAGATATGGGTAGACAAGAATCG
>Ga0210059_1002881_pt1 | contig 27222 bp, 16 predicted proteins | sample Ectturendosymbi2_FD_188042 | JGI IMG/M metagenome (GOLD analysis project Ga0210059, IMG submission 188042) | Ecteinascidia turbinata endosymbiont from Florida, USA - Sample 2 (SPAdes) (version 2) | ecosystem: Host-associated > Tunicates > Ascidians > Unclassified | place: Key West, Florida... | reverse complement strand
TAGAACCGCGTTTAACACGTATGATATCAAACAGACAGCAGCAAACTTCTCATTAAATTGAATTTTTCATACTTCTTTTGAATTGCATATTTTTGTCGTAATTACATTTTGGGTTGATTTTGAAAGTCCACCGGTCCGCAAAATTTGTTTTGAAAGTTTACCGGTCCGCAAACTTAAAAGGTTGAGAACCACTGCCCTAGAGAAAGCACCCGAGAAACGTATTGCTCAGTTACGTCACAGAAGAGCACATAAACGTACCTGCAGCTGCACAATCAAACCAAAACAACTTTCTTCGAATAATAACTGCTATCCCTCAGTATCAATATCACCTTTGCTCCACCCGGAATGTTTGTGTGTATGTGTGTGTGTGTGTATGTGTGTGTGTGTGTGTGCGTGTGTGTGTATGTGTGTGTGTGCGTGTGTGTGTGAAAAACAGCTTCGATGTAGTAAGCCAAACGAGGCCCTCCCGCTCATGCCTACGCAACATCTATAACAGTGGTTTTCAACCTGGGGTTCGCGCCCCCAGAGGAGTCGTGAAACCCATTTTTGGAGGGGTCACGAGCAGATATTTCATATAGACAGCCGTATTACATTTGCCTTATTCGAGTCTTAGATGAGGGTCATTGGGTTATACGAGGGCTGCTATAATGGTTCGCGGCATAAAAAAAGGTTGAAGACCACTGATCTGTAAAGAATCCACTTCATACCTTCGCAACGCACTCCTTGCCGTATTAATCCATAGAGCATCGAGCCACAGTGGTCGCAGAAAGTGAAGCGCTTGTAGGTGTGGACTTTGAAACGGTGAGGCATGTTAATCTTGAAGCGTTCTTTAAGGTACTTTGACAAAAAAAGACAAACCTGAGTTTAGCGACGTAACGATGGCGATGAAAACGAACGACGAAACAATTTTTTGGAACAAAGGCGAGAACCGAGCCGTAGAAAGCCGTCGCGTCGAACATCCAGTGGAAAGTCAATCTTAGCTCTGATCGCAGTGCGTGTTTATTTGTGGACGAAAACGGACTTAAACTCAGTAGTAGCCCAGACAGGTATTGCCTGATGCAAAAAATCATATGAACTAATAGACCGGCTGCTAACCGGCTAAACAACTACTGCGCCACGTCTAAAAAAATAAAAATAGAAGGCTTTGAAGAAAATATCGAGGAAACAAAACCTGTCGCGAACAGCAGTAGTGCTTCAAGCACTTCTGTGAGCAAGCGGTATTTTTCGCTTGATGCAGCAAAGATCAGAGATGCTAGCGAGATGCTACGTCATTAGCACGGTCGTACACGACGCGACCAATGATTCAAAAATGACGTTTCAAGTTCAGAAGCGGTCTCCCGCATCGAAATGGACTTTACGCGTGCACGAGCGACAACTTTTGTTACAATCGACAATCGGTCTTTGAACAACACATAACACGCACAAAAACACAAAGAGAACACAGGTAGATAAAAACTTTACCATGGTCGTGTCGGAACGGTGCGCAGATTTGCTGCAAGTGCTTAGAATATGCAGCATGCATTTCTTGTGCAAGGCGATCGCGCATTCTGAAATCAAAACACCCCCATGCCGAAATCAGCAACTCAAACACCAAGGCAGTTAGTCGAACATAACGGCGGCACGCGTTCCTTTTATCAACTTTTTTGGTCCAAAAACAGAACAGCAAATTTAAACATCAGCAAATAGAACATGCAGGTAATAGGCTTGTAACATAAGTTGCACCCGGCGTGACCTGCTACAGCAGCATTTGTAACAGTGCGGTTGTCGTCATAATTCATCCTAACACCAAATACGTCCTGGCTGCACGATCGAAATAAAAACGCACGCGTCAGTTGCGCCAAGCATCGATCGACAAAACACAAGAATCATAGCCTGCACAAACTGATGACGCCGCTGCGCGAGAGCTTTCACGCAACATGATGCTTCGTTTTCAGCAATTTCTGTTTACATCTATTTATTCGGCTGTGACCTCTGGATCCCCTGGATACCGGAATGGGACAGTTCGGCGCCACCGTTTCGGCGATGACATGTGGAATGTGTTTTCCTTTGGAATGTTACGATGGTGCAAAAGTTCGCACTGCTGTCGTCTGGGAAGCGTGTAAGCGCAAGAGTCAGTCTAGCACTTGTCCCAGATCTTTCCAATTATGCTGTATTTATTGCGATTAATGATGCATACCATGGATTTGGAAGTGCCATTACTGCATATTCGTACACCGATAGGCAACCGATGGCAAGAAAGTACGATATATTCTTAGATTACCTGTGGAATGCAATCAAAATGATACCTACATGAACGAGCAAGCAATAGATGCTGTCCAGACTTAACTTTTGTGTAAACTCACTAACGCCTCATGCCAGCAAAAATAAACGTCACAAGCCGTATTTCTTTACACACGTGGTCACGGTCGCACAAAGTTCTTCCAAATTCCTTACGGACGGGAAACTACACTGGCCACTGGCCAACAGGATGACAACAAAAACACTTATGAAGCAGATATCCTTTGTAATCTAACCTTAAAAATATTTCAAAAAATACACATTTTTTCGCATAATACATTCGCGACCACCACCGCCTAAACGGCAGCGCCGAACTGTCCTAGACCTCTGGATGCCGATTACAAACAAAAAGAACCAGCGCTTAAAGCAGCAGTGGCTCTCCTGTTTTTTTTCGGTGATTTTTCGGTCATACATCAAAACGTTTTTGAAATGACCGAAAAAATTAAGTCATTTCAGTCAGAACGTTTGAAAATACAGGCTAAAAAGCACTGTTATGAGTTTTAATACAACTGTGAGACAAATGACCGAAATATTTCAGTGACCAAACTATCTCAGCAGAAATGAACGAAATGTTTCAGCAAAATAAACCCTGGCTTGAATGAAGCTGGAACAAAAACTGATGGGGAAAATGGGGCATCTCTGGTGCACTGGTCAAAAATGGCTGTTTGAACAGCAAGGAAGTGGACTGCACACGAACTGCAACGGGATAATGGGTTCTGCTCGAGTCTGAGCTTCAATTGCCTTGTATTATGTCAACTTATCACGTCGGTTTAAAAGAGAAAAAGAAAGAGGGTCTCGACTACGTGGAAACAAAGGTCGATTTCCACAAATTTGCAAGAAAAAACTTCTGAGTTCGTTTTTATTCATTCATCCCATTCTCGTATTCACTTTCATTCATCCCATTCTCGTATTCACTGGGGAAGGTCGCGGGGGACGGCAGCCCTTGGATTCGAAACACCTGACGGTCAACAACAATCTTCTGAGTTTACCCGTTCAAAAAAAAACAGTTTACTGGGGGGAGAGGAGACAATCAGGTTTTGGACAGCATAGGACACTTGGCCCTGTCCGCAACGACAACCAATCCCATTCGGCACGCGAAAGCTTTTCCTGTGCATGCTGCTTGTGCAATAACTGAAAACGGAAAGCCATTGCAAAATAATGCGCACACGAACGATTTACTAGATTAACGTCGTCGGTGCATCCTACGCAAAGGCCGAGGATTCTTTCCTTGCATCGCTTGTGCATGGCCGCCTGGCACACTATGACAAAACAAAGGAGAATGTGACGTCGACGAGAAGTCTTTGCACGGTCGACCTGGACGTTTTGCAGCAAGCAGCCTGGCGGGTCGCTTGTTGAATTTGAGAAATATTTGACACTGAGGGCAGCAAGAGTGAGTGTTTGAAAAAACAAACTAACAGCGTCTGTAGCAAAAAAACGGTGAGGTAATCCTTGCGTAGCATATGCCCACTACTAACATATGCCGGCCAGAAAAGCATTAGTCGATGCGGGTTGGCGGAAATTGAGCAAGCTCTTCGGATGCGGACACGTGGAACAACTACTCGGGTGTCTCGCTAACACTCATGGTTGTGATGTCACAGACCAATGGTTCTTAACCGGGGCGGGCGCCTCCCAAGGGGAGCGTCGATACATTTCCAGAGGGGCTCGAGCCCTTGCTCGCTGAATAACATTGTAAGTTCGATCAACAAATTTACCAAACAATACATTTGCTTTTACGACTTTTTATAGCCGGGGGGGTTTGAACAAAAAGAACAATTACTTAAGGAAGGCGTGGTAGGGCAATAGTTAAGAACCACTGTTACAGACCATCTGCTGAGCAGGACACGGTACGTTTTTTGCATGATCTGAGAAAAATGGAGTTCCTTTCAGGACACCAAGCATTGTGGACGTCACATAGCGATATTATAAATGTCACACAGCAATATTATTAACGTCACATAGCAATATTATAGAAGCCCGGCCCTAGTGGCAATTTTTCTCTTCGGACAGGTTTATTCTGAACCTACAAATTCACATCGCGAACAACAAACTCATATTCTGACAAAGCTACAAAGGCGGATTTTGAGTTTCGTCGCAAACTAACGACAAGAAACAGCACATTTACACTTTGCACGATCGCTCCAAGTGCCGTACCTTTGCACTGGTAGCCTTGTTTGTTCAAGCCCCACATGAAGTCTTTGCACACCGAGCAGAAGGTGGGCTGATGAAAAAATCTGGCAGTGAGTTCATGGCCCTTGACAAGGTGAACCTTCGCTTTCTTGATGGCGCCACGGCGTCCTTGAATTGTCCGGACCGGAAGTTCGTCTTGCATCTGCTTGGACAGGTCTGCACGAAGTGTGCGGAGAGTGATTGAACTGCTTCATTGAAAATTGTCTAACCGCTCCCAAATGGTAATTAAAAGCTCTAGGTTTGCTGATAGCTTTTGAGGAATCAGCCGACTGGGCTTTGCTTTCGCGACTTTGCGATGTTTCAGACTGGCACATTTACGTGTTGAAGTAATTAGTCTCCACAAGGTGCGACGATAGCTCAGTGGTAGTGTGGTAGTGTCCGCCTATCAATTGTGAGGTTGGGTGTTCGACCACCAACGGCCACTGAGTGAATCGCAGCAGCGCTCCTTGAGCAAGAGACTTCACCTCAACTGCCGCAGCAAGCAGCAGATTTCAGGCTTCGGCCTGCTCCTAATGGCCGTCACCCAAAATCAAACTAAAAGGGCGAGGAAGACGATGTAACCAGCAAATTTGAGAAAACAAAAAAAAAACGAATCAATCAGCAAAAATTTTTTGCAAAAAAAAATTAAAAATTTTCTTTTTTAATTTGCTCATTAATTCGACCTCGTCGTCTTTGTGGAGACTGGAAACTAGTCGCTTGCTCATAAATGACACAATAAAGAGGCAAGACACCGATCTTGTTTAAAAGTTTTAGGAGTGCACTGCAAAACTGTACTTCAACCCGCTAACACGAACACGTCACCGTGTTTCTAAAAAACGCTGCTCAGATATTCCGCATAAAAGCAGAAAATCGCCATTTTTAAGCAAAAATTGCAAGCACAAAAACTCCAACTAACTTCCATTTTTGACAGGATTTTTAAAGTGGCACGCAAACAAACATCATATCTATCGCTTTTCGTGGCTCCATAACTGTGGAAATGCAGTCGGAAGCTGGTTTTACTTACTATGCAACTATCAACAAAATACGGCCCAACGGCATGAATACATCCACAAATTGCAAAAAACAAAAGCGAAATGATGCCCTACGTAAATCCACAGTTATCTGCGCAAAGTTCACCAGTGCCGCAGAGTTGGCGTCAAGCAATCGACAGAAGAGTTATTTTTACACCCATGCAATATGCGGTAAGGCCTGCAACTACACTGCGCCCGGATTTTTTCGCACTTCCGGATGCCTTAGCAAATGTAGAGAGGCCATTTAGAGTCGAGCACTACCTAACGGTAAAATCGTTCGACCACGATCGCGTACAGATGACGTACTCACCCTCCTGTTCGACAAAGAGTTTGACTTGCAACAATAATCGGCAGTCTGGCTTAAGATCCAACTGCAAGAAAACAAACAGCAGTGTCGTAAACAAGCAAAACAAAACAAACAGCGGTGAAGTCAACAAACGAAAGGAAACACACACCAGTGACGCATATAAACGGATAACTGACTGAACAATTCTAACAAATAGAAAACACACTTCATGCCTGCTGGCGTAGTTGCTGTATGCTGCATTCCTGTACAGCAGGGGTCTCCAAACATGTTTGTCTGAGGGCCACATAAACTGTTACAAAACAGTTCAGGGAGCCGAACATAAACTCTTTGTTTAATAATAAAGAGATTGTTTAATAATAAAGTGTGTTTATCAAAAAGAATGATGAAATTGCTTCTTAGGTTTTAGCAGTGGGAAAATATGGCTTCAGAAGGTGTGTATGATGTACCTAGTATCAACAAAGACATCAGATTGGCATGTGGTAACATATCAGCTAAGGTTAGGCCAGCCTGCAGCACAGTAACACTTACTCAGCCAACTGACATTCATGTGGCATTATGTAATGTCATTGTTTCAGGATATGTTGCATTCTGCCAGATCAACAAACTTTTCATAATTACATTATTTTTACATTGTTGATAATGTGACTTTGCGGGCCAAATGAAATGGCTTCACGTGCCAAATCTGGCCTGCGAGCCATAATTTGAAGACCTCTGCTGCACAGCATATAATGTCACAAATGTGCAGAGACTGACCACCACTTTATTTAGCTTGGCATCATAGTGAAACAGCAATCAAACTTTGCAAAATCCATACCCAAACATCAGTTCCTGTGCCACCAACACTTTGGTTTCGGCATTTATCAGCAAGGATCTGAAGGCCGATGTTGCACTCACTGACATGCCGGTCAGGTCTCGCCATAAGCACCATCTGCCCAAGCAAGTGTAAAAAGGAATTAGTAACATTTTTCTAGTTGGAGCACAGTGTGCTCTAATGACAGAGTTACATGAACACAGTAGAGGTCGACCGAATTTTGCAAGGTGATTTCTTCTCTGCAATTGTGAGAAAATTATTTGAGGGTTTGGAGACATTAGATACACTTGTACTTTTTTAAACCTATTATGCATGAAATCTCTCAGCACGAAAAAGGTAGTTATTGTGCATTCAAGTAAAGAACGGCAAGCAGTTAAACCAAAAATTGTTGTTTGTCAAACAATAATTATAATGTGTACTCTTCCCGAAGGGAGACGTCACGTGAAGAAGTGCCACCAACATGCAAAAAGAGACGTGCTGTCCTTAGTTTTATACAGTCATTTAAAAAGGTTGTTTCCTAAGTAAAAGCAAAATTCTGAGAGTACATGATATGGTTTGATTGGTTCCATTAGTGAACAACACGATGTATTTGTACAAGCAAAAGCTACTGAGAGTCATATGATATTGTCATTAATACTTAGCAACAGATGTAAAATATACAAATGTATGGCAATGAAAATATGAGCTTACTTGAATAACTCGGCCTTCTTTCAAATGTGAATCGAAACAGCTTCCCCATTCTGGGTAGATTGTCTTCTTTTTTTGTACAAGTGTTCCCCGCATTCCTTCAAAAATTACAAGCTTTAATTAAAAAATCAGAATTAAAACATCAATAGTTTTTGTGAACAGCTAAACACTTTAGTCACCAAATAAGGCAGTTCTGGGCATAAGGCTGAACTGCAATCAATGATAGGACTGCAATTTGTTAGTTCCGCAGTTTGGGTGAAAGTGGAATGTCCATTAGCTATCCAATTCCCAAGTCTGCTCAGTGACCTGGAGAATGCATGACAGGGCTCTAGTTATGGATGAAATAGTCTCAAGGTACCTACTCAACTTTCTAGCGTTTCTGGTTCAAAGTTATGCCACAAAATTTCAGGAATTTTTTCCAAATATTTGATATTCCAAGTATTTCATGAATTCCAAGTATTTCATGAATTCCATGAGGGATTTTTAGGGATTTCCCTAAATAATTTCCAGAAGTTTGGCCATAATTTCGGAAACAGAAATACTAGAAAATCCATCAAACCCTCTAAAGACTCGTATTATAGCCTAAAATCCAATAAACTTTTGAGCCATGAAATTAACTCATTTGGTCAGCTCCCAGGGGATGATGATATCATCCAAATGTAAACAAAATGTGCATAAACATATTCCCATCACATCAGTTAAGAAAAACCCAACATCCAAAACTGAAACAATTTTTATTGCAAACTACAAGACTTTCTCCATATTTAAAGTGTTTGAACAGCTCTCTAGCTCATTCTGCTGGCAAGTTATGGCCATTAGGTCAAAAGTAGCCATTGTTACTTTTTGTGGGAGTTAAATTTTTCCAATTTTTAGTTTTTGAGCTATAATATTGGCTCCAGATATGTTAGAAAACCAATCAAGGGCTATAAAGATGCAAATGATAGCCTAGATTCCAAAAACACCTTAAGCCAAAATATGGCTCATTGGGTTAGCACCCAGGGCCAGGTAAAGTTGGCCAAAAAGCTACGAAAACATGCCCCGGAGCTTTGGAGCTATAGCCATTTGAGAGGTAGTTGCAACACTAGACTCCAATAATGGATCTGCAAGACTTAGTTTCCCTAGTTTAACCAATGCTAAGGTTGTGGCATTGTAGCTAGCAAGGTTAGTGTTACTTGAAGAACAATGGTTCTCAAACACTGTTCTGTGAGCTGCGTGCAGCTCCCAAGCATACTCTGTGCAGTTGTTATAGTCTTTCAGTAACTAATTTTGTGTAACAGACTTAGTGCAATAAAAAAATGTGCCAGGTGACTTGTGTTACATTTTTTAGTGTGACTCTATAATGAAATTGCAGGTCTGCATTTGACTTCCTTCAGCAAAATGATTGAGAACCACTGCTGTAGAAGTAAAAAAAGTGTTAACTGCCACAACATCTTACTTTCTCGTCAGAATGATCAAACTGGGCCTATAGTAGTGTAGCGATCCAAAAACAATTGAGCTATAATGAGTAGGTACATAATTTAATATCTGTATCTTTTTCAGCTGTGTAATAACACTGTTAGTAGAGGTATGATTAAATAATGATACCATTACAGGTTTAAGCATGAAATACATGGCACACCATTGTAAAGTAGGAATTTTTGTCAGAAACCATTAGGCGTACTGGCAAGGTCTATTAGATTACTGGCAAAATTCATTAGGAACCACTACATTTACTAGCAGCAGCATAACATGAAAGTTATAAGTGTTGGTAGCGAACTCGCATTGCTTTGCATAGCAGTACATTATCACGAGGGTATAAAAAATCAATGTAAACAAATCTGGACTTTTCTTGAAGTTTTCATCTGTGGAAACATATTTTATATTTTCAGCACAGTAACCAGTCTTATTTTCTCCTTAGCTTAGCAGGTTAATTGTGCTTCACTTTGTGATTCATCACTTCTTGTTATGAGTGCAAAAGATAAAAAAGCAGATGTTTTCTCCTATTTCAAAAAAGTCAAAGGCGATTTTTGTGCAAGAAGTCATACTATTTCTTTGAACAAAGGGATTTTAAACACATCTTTGCCTCTGTGTTAATACAAGTGTGTGCGTGTATGAAAGAACACATGAGAGAGGTAATCGACTGTGTTTTGCACTGTTTGCATGGTTTGCCCAGACAGCACTGTTACCTGGAATTGCCAAGACTGCAACAGACAAAGGGTGCAACGAGTGTAAAACACTTGGTCAATGGTACTGGTCTGTGTTTAAATGCTCGGGCACAAGTGCAGCTTTTATAAACAGCCAATGTCTTTCTTTATTCTAGTCATAAGAAATAAAAGGTCATCAGGTATTGATGGCAAAACCAGTAACTACCTTTCCAGAATTTGTTTATACCATCATTGCCGTGAGTTATGTTTTCACTAGTAACAGTTCTCTGAATTGTCTGAACCTGTGATTGTTGTTTTTTTGCCGATTTCCTTATGGTAAAAGTGCTGCTTATAAAAAACTACCATATTAAATTACTCAGAAAAGTTTGGTATATCTCTTAGTTTTGTGTGCTTGATATATTTTATTTCGATTCAACTTGAGACACATCAAGACCATTAAAAATATTAATAATGTGTGAAAATGAACAGAAACCAGAGCCATAAAAAAAGAGCGCTGGAGCCGTCTTCATGCAAAGAGTTGCCGAGTCTAAGCTGTTTCATTTTTACGACAGCTCCACTGGTTTCCAGCCACTTAATGAATTGCTAGAGCAATGTATGTGCCAATGGTGATGTGCAAAACAAAAACTTTGAATTTCATTGTTGTTATTAACCCGGCTTCATCGCCATTTCCTTGCCTGATTCTACTGTTCTTAGCAGGATAGACATTGTAATGAGATGCGATTGTCAAACAGTTATGAGGAAACAATTATTTTGGACCAGAATAACAAGAGCAACTCATGTGTGCTCTGCACAGTGTTCCCTCTAAGCCGAAAAAATGGCACTTTCGGCACTTTTTTGGGCACCAGCCGACAAAAAGTTTGAAAATTGGCACTTGCAAATTTGGACGCAATTTCCTTCACAAAAGAAATTTACACAAAGCACAATTTTGTTATTTTTTGAAAGATGTGCAGGACATAGTTTTCACGATTTAAGCAGTTTCCAGGTCACAGCATGGATATACAACAGTGATCTGTGAAAAAAGTTCAGACGCAATTAGGAAATTCTCCGCTTTCAAGTTTATAAAAAAGTTCTGGGTGCATTGTCACGATTTATGTGTCCAAAAATGAAGCTCTTTCCGGTGAAGTTCAGACGCATTTCGGAAGTTTTCACCTTGCGAGGTTGATAAAAAAAGTGCTGGGCGCATTAACACGATTTTTGCGTCCAAAAACGAAGCAATTTGCTGTGAAGTTCAGACGCATTGGAAGTTCTCTGCCTGCAAGGTTTACAGAAAAAGTTCTGGGCGCATGTTTACGATTTATGCGTCCAAAAGCGAAGCTGTTTACTGTAAAGTTCAGACACAATTTGGAAGTTCTCCACCTGCAAGGTTTACAGAAAAAGTTCTGGGCACATTTTTATGATTTATGTGTCCAAAAACGAAGCTGTCTACTGTGAAGTTCAGACGCATTCAGAAGTTATCGTTTTGCAAGGTGTATGAAAAACTTCTGGGCGCAATTTCACGATTTATGCGTCTAAAACGAAGCTGTTTGCCTGTGAAGTTGATGACGCAGTTTGGAGTTCTTCGCCTGCAAGGTGTGCAAAAAGAAGTTCTGGGCGCATTTTCACGATTTGTGTGTCACGCAAACAGACATTCTTGACTTCAAAATTTTGTAAAAATGCTTTGGGCACGTTTTACAATTTTACACACCCATACATTTTTGCTGTGTTGTTGGGACACATTGTGAAGTTCTTGACTTTCACATTTTATAAGAATGCTTTTGAGTCTGAACACATTTAAACTGCAAGTGCACCCACAAATTGTGACGGGCAGGTGTGTCTTTGTGCGAAGCACTTTCAAAGAAGTCTTGGACTGGCACCTCAGACATGTTTTGTAATATCTGAACTTTGAAAGAGTGAACAGATTTTGTGAATATTGACCTAAGGTAAGTTGCCTTGCAAAATTAAGCTGAGTCGTTCCTATACAGGACTTTGTCCTAACTTCTACTTGTATTTTGAGTGTAATGCACCTTTGACAGACAATAAAACATGTTTTTTGTCCGACTTATCACGACTGTTATCAAGTTCCAGGTTCAGCTAATGTCTCATCACGTGGCATGGCTGAGGCCACAAAGTTTGAAGGTAAAATTTCACGATCATTTGTGATGTATCAAGTATGAAAGTAAACAAACCTGCAAGAGGCGGCAAGAAACAATGATAACAAAAATTGATAATTATAATTAATGTCAAAGCTTGGCGAGATATAGCTACGACGCACTTATTTTGAAAAACAGTTAACTTGCACATGCAATAAATTCCTAGTGAAGTTATGACAGTTGGTGCCCCTACACCACAAGAAAAACAAACTAGCCTGACAGTTGACACCTGAAGTTAACTTTGTTGCAGTTGGAAAAGACATTTAACGTTTTTGTCACATTTTGTGATTTTTGTTCATCACAAAATGATAAAATCTGTTGACTATTGTTGTTGCTTTTAGACATTTAACAAAAGGAGCTAATTTCTTGATTGTTCTGGTTTTTCAAAATGTTTTGAACATATTTTGTCGATCTCCGCACATCGTTTGTTGTTGCATATTCTGACTGAAATGGTTTATTTGGTGTTTGGGCACTCATCAGTGATCTCCGCCTATAATGAAAGACTAAAGAAACTGCGCTCGGGCGTATTTTTATAAATTAATGACTGCAATAGTCTGCCGTATGCTATTTGTACACTTTTCAGTTGTGGCGAGATCTGCCTTTTGTACATTTGGAGTCATAAAAGGTATATGAGAGTACATGCAGGCTACGTGATTTGTCAAAATGATATACTCAGTAACAGTTCTGTGAGCGGGCACATTCTTATTTTCACCGCTATGATGTTGTAAGGTTGTTCCCTTTGAACAGTTACACACAAGAGTTTATGATAGGCCTACAAAAATAGCTGAGTTTATGTCTACAATACGCAGGGGATCCAAAATTGATTTCTTAGCAGTTCTAACAATTTGATGTAGCATTGAATGATCTAGGTTATGCATACAGCAAATCAACTATTTTAGAAGTCTTTAGAGAAGGTCTATTTGACTATCGATTATATTTAGCTTTGATCAACGCTACTACATAAAAAACTATATGTGTATATGTGTCTAATGTTTGACCATTACCTCCGCTGCATTAATTAAGAGTATACAGGAACAGCAAAATGGCTGAATTGCAGTGTAGCGTTTTGGCCAAAAGGAAAATAATTCCTGCACATGGTGGATGGCGTTTGCACAATGTTCAAAAACACATTGAACTTCACGACATTTATCAAGGTTTACCAAGAGGAATCACGTGTAGAGGTGAGTTTTTTTCATGGAATCTAATAACACTTTTGATATAGGCTAACCTAGAATGAAATTATTTGAAGGAAAAAGTTGTTTTCCTAACTTTTTAGATTCTACGTCACATAGGAGCACTAAAAATCTAAGCCAACTGAAGATTTTTCATCTTAAGCAAGGAAACAACGAAGGTTTGTTGGCAGTTGGGATCACTGTCTAAATCTGACAAACACTTTCAATTTACACTTTGAGAGCCGGCGTACGATATATTCGTACTTCGATTTCAGCCTAAAAAACAGCAGTTTTCGGTTGCCTTACCAACGCCTTAGCTCCTCCGCCAATTGCGCTAGAGAGCTGTTCAAGGCTCAAACGGATCGGCCAGTCTAGTAGATTGCACTCGAAAAAAATTTTTTGGTTGGGGGTTGCGGATTTTTTGTGACTGACGTCATAAGTGAAGTAGTTTTAGGGTCAATTTGGCTCATGCTGCCTGGCCTAGGGCCCAACCGCTAGACCAAAGTGTTTCGCTGATGTTTTCATTGGAAACTAGGCTCAAGTCCGAGTCTTTCGAGCCTTTGATCGACTTCCTAGTGTTTCTGGTTCAAAAGTTATGATCTAAAATAAACAAATTAATTAATTATCTAATTAGCTCATTAATCAAATATTTTTACTAACGTGCAGTACATCACAACTTTTGAACCTGAAACCCCAGCAGGCCATCCAAAGTATCAAAAGACTCAGATTGTAGCCTAGTTTCCAGTAAACACTTCAGCGAAATACTACCACCTAACGGTTGGCGCCCAGGGCCAGGCAAAGTGGGCCATGGTGGCTTAAAAGTCCTCCACTTACGACGTCACTCACAAAAAACCCGCACGCCCCAAGCAAACTATTTTTTTCGAGTGCAGACCAGAAGACTTACCGTGTCTTTTGAGACTTTTACCGAACCGGAGAAATTCCCGCGCAAAGCCACGTGCGTTTAGGCGTTTTTTTTCCAAAAATCCCCGAAACCACCCGGGTGCCAAAGTGTTAAGTTTTGGAATTTTTTACAATTTTGCATTCAGATGTAAACAAATATTTTAAGTACACATGTAGGCAACTGGATGTTAGCCGTTAATTACGTAGTAGTTATTTTTATTCTTGTGGCAGAGCTAGTGGGTTAGGAATGTTTGTTGCTTAGCCTATTTCATAGTGCTAACCAACACACTTTTAACTTAGTCATACTTCAGTCATTACATTACAAACCACTTGCAGGTTTTGGACGCAGGATTTAGCTGCTAGCCATGAAACCAGTCTGAGGAAAAAAGAGACAAGTAAAATTTGTTTGTTGTTTGAAAATCGCTTTTATACTCTTTTACGGAAATCTGTCAAATGATATTTCAGTGCGGTTGCAAACACTCATGCATTGCAAATCGACTATTATGAAAAGCAGTTGCATGTCAGCCCTCACCAGTCTTTGTTCAAGTCTCGAGGCCTTATTGATGCAAGTTTGAAAGCTTTCAAGTGCAAAACTGTGCTCTTTTTTGAAGGTCAGCAAGTATTTATTAGCACCAGATTAAGCTGTAAAAGGGGGACAATATTCTGGTTTTAGAGTTTTGGTTGCAATTTTGACAACTTCTGCAGCCAGCAGTGCTGGAGCTGAGAGGCTTCTCTTTGATGAACATCATTAAAACCAAACAGAGTTTTGTAAGTTTTATGCAGGATAGCTAGACGCTTGGCACTTCTACAGTTGACTAAATACCTGAAATTCTCTTTTGGTTTAGGAACAGATTAAATGTGGAAACTAGATAAATTGACGCACTGTAGCAGCATGAAACTTCCAGTTGAAAATCTGACAAGCTTATGGAGCTTTATAATGAAAATAATGGCCAAAGAAACCGATATAAACAACATGCAGTTTTCCTATAAACACTGGGTTTCTTCCAAGAACCGTTGTGCATTGGACTTTAAACGCATGTCAGCTGCAAACGAAGATTTTGACCCAGAAGAACATTATATTTCATTGTTGTTTATTACATGTTATTTATGTTTTAGTTTCAGATGAGTCTGTATATGTCCAGTACAGTGTCGATTCTGTGATTGCCATAGTGATTTGTGTCAAATCTTTTTTATTTGAAATTAAACTTTTTTTAATTGGTTCAGTGCCGGGCATTGCAGCCGATTGTGGGCAAACGGTGCAGTCGGTGGATTTGGGTAGGGGAGAGTAGAATGACCCTTTCATCATCATTGTTGTCAGATCCAGTCTGACCTGGAATGGTACAGCACCTGGCAGGGTTCCAAATTTGGGTTAAATAATTTCTCAATATTTCTGAGGGGTACACTTTTCGGACTCGAGACATTTCGGTCATGACACTTCTGTACATAAAAAAACGGTAACATTTGTTTATTTAATTTATTATAGAGGTCGGCGAAATGTCACACTAGCTGGTGTTATACAAACTCCCTTTGATGTTGCAGCGAAGTGACAAAACAGTTTGACAGGTGACATTTGACACTAGTGGATGTTGTACCAACTTGATTTAAGTATGTTTGCATTAAACTTAACATAAAAATCATGTGTTGAGGCTGATTAACGGTTGAATCATAAAATCATGTTTATATTTTTTTTTAAATAAAACTTTTCATTGATTTAAGTAAGTTTGCATTCAGGTGCATTTTCATAAACAAGCAGACAAGATGAACCATGAAATACACGTCGGCCATTGCAGCCGAAACAAAAACATCATCACTGATCAGATTTATGAAAAATCATAGCACAATATTGAAATTGCTGCAATTTGCAAAATTTTAGCTCATAAATCCTGATTTTGAAGTTTTTCATATAAGGTAAAGCACAGAATGTATTATATTTTTGACAATGAAGCAGAAAACAAGATTTAAAAATTTTGGAAATGTCAGTATTGGCTATTGGTCCATGAATGACCAATATATTAGTATTGGACCCAAAAAGGTCATATCGGTCCATCTCTACTAGAAGCAATTGTAGATATGACCCGGCCAAACATCAGTCCAGCACTGCATGCCAAATTGTTAAATTGGCAAGCAACTTCATGCATTGTGGAGCGAAGTTTTAGCATGCTATGCAAACATTTGGGAAAAGATCACCAATTCTCCCCAAATAATGTTTGGAAACATTTATCATTATATGTAAGTAAATTGCTTGAATAAATAATTGTCATTTGAAATGCTTGTGCATAAATACAAATTTTTACTCAATTTTTTGTTCAAAACAAATGGATACTTCTCATAATTTAATTGCAACAAAAACTTGCCCTAGTTATGAGCTTTTAGTAGTTATTGGGCAGGTGCGGGTTAGGATGGTCTGCGAGGCGGATGCAGGTTAGAAGTGTGTGGCAGGAGCAGGCAAGATTTCTCAAACTCTTGCGGGTGCAAGACAGGTTTAAATTTTGTGGGTGGGAGTGGACAAAAAATTTCAACCTGTTCAAGACTCTACTATGTTTACTCATTCACTCAGTTCCAAACGTCTCACTCTTATTTTTTCATCAAACTTATTCATATTTTTCACATCTACAAACTTGGAATGTTCTAAGTATGTTATTGAGCCCTTCATTTCTGTTTTTTGTGAGCCACTTCAAAAATCTCTGGCACAATTTGCAAACGAATTGTGAGGAAGGTTGGTTTAGAATAGAGTTTCCAAATTCATTTTGTTAAAATCATATGTTGAAACTGGAAATGTGCAACAGTTAACAAGCAAAACCAAAGATGGTTTGTAAATATTGCAAAAATTGAAATAAAGATGGGTTTGTTTAAAGTTATTCATAAAATAATAACGTATAATTTAACACTTTGGCATCCGGCTGCTTTTGAGGATTTTTGCAAAAAAAAAACATGTAAACGCACGTGACTTTGCGTGGGAATATCTCCGCTCCTGTACGGGTTACGGACCTGGTCGAAGCGTCAAAAGACGCATCAATTTCTGGAAACCTTAGGATAGGACATTCAAATAGCGGACCATGGTCCGAATCCGGACCTTGGATGGTGAAGTCCGAACCTTGTCAACCTCTCAAAGCTGTATTCTATGCATAGAAGTGTTTATCCCAAAATCTAGCGCTTTTACCCTTGCTTCTACATCATTAACTAGTCGTTTACTGTGTGATTGTTGATCTTGCTGTTGTTTAGCCATGTTGCAGAGCCAGTGGTCCTTCTAAGATTTTTGTATGTCGGCTGGTGTCCAAAAAGTGTCGGCAAGATCAAAAGAAACTTAGGCGCCCTTTGTATATTTTCCTAAAATGCGTCCATATTTAACTAAAAAACTTTTGTTCAACCAGTTTTGGTGAATGACCAAAAATATAAAAAAATGGTCTTCACTTTTTCCAACATTTTTATCTAGCATTGTTGCAATCTAACTGTCTTGAATTGATTCGTTGTTCTTTCTTGTGCAAGTTGTCTGCATGCGTGAGAAATATAACAGGGTTTTGTCAACACTTACTGAGGCCAATGAAATCAGCCAGTTTGGCCAATACCTATATATCGGCAAAACCCAAACATCAGCCCGACAAATCGGCCAGGCCAATATATCAGTCTATCTCTAGCTTTTAGGTCATGTTCAGTTCGAATTGGTTATCAAAGATAACAGAACTATACTGAAATAGTTCTAAAGCATGTTTTTTTAATCACACTTTTAGATTTTGCGAAATACTTGATCAATGTTGCAGTTGTTACAACCTCTTGGTTGACGTTGTGCTGAATGCACGGTTCACCATGAACAGAATGTGTGCGAAGAACAACACCATATATATGTGGTTCGAACAAGCAATAATAAAGTGATCCCGCTGGAGTGATCTTGGTGAGTGACCTCTAATAATGCTTGTGAACCTGGTGAACAGTTGATTATACGTGCTAATGGTGACGATGATAGGGACCTTGTCAAGTGAACTCTATTGTTGCTTGCTGCCACAGTTTGAAGCTTTGCGCACATGCCGCTCCGGCTTTCCAATCACAACACAGTAAAAAGTTGCATGAAAAAAGATAAAAGTTGCAATATAAAATTCCTGGAGCCAGATTGAAACATCGTACTACATAAATTCTACGTATTTAGGAAACTGTAAAATAATGTTGCAAAAACTTGCCCTGCTCATAATGCCTGAAGACAAGTCTAATAAACAATAAAATCAAGCTGATGATTTTTCTCATCAATTGACAACCAGGCCTGTAACCACCTTGGAACAACAGGAGGTGTGACAAGTTTTCTGAGAGGGGCCCAAATTTTTAAAATTATGCCCAACAGTTTTAAACTATTTACAACACATTTTTCTAGGACAAAAAAATTTTATGGGGCTTTTCTCCCTGCTCCCCCCCTAGTTACAGGCCTGTTGGCAACCAACCCAAAACTTTTCCACAACTATCTGATCTTCCACAGTCAACAAATGAGGTTACAAAAACCACATTTCAGGACAGTTGTGACTAGCTGCACATTAAGCATTGTCTTATCCATTTAGAAGGGCTGCTAGATTGAATTATTACTCAAGTATGATGGTAGCACTGCAAAGTGGTCACTTGCCCATCACATGGCAAGAGTCTGAGCTAATGTTTTGCAACAATGGGTTGTTACATCATAATGTTATAATTGCTGCAGGCCTACTGTCCTAAACGCAATCCTGACAAACAACTTTAGTACATCCACGTGTTTCGTGATTTTTGAGATGATTGAGTTCATGTGCTTTGGCTCAACACTCAGATACCTCCACAAAGAATTTCTCATCCTGCACCCATCCCGCTCCCGCAGCAAGTTTAACCTGGGCCTGTCCTGCACCCGCATGCATAGAGCTGTACAGGTTCCTGGTCCTCCCCACAAATGTGGGAACCCATAAAATGTGCAGGTTAATCCACTCTGCACAGGACTTGAGTACATAGCACAAATGAGTTCAAGTGGCATACTTTCGTATAACGTGCAAAATTGTATACCAAAAACACCAATGCAAAGTTCGGTGCGCGTTATAAACGAGGTCTTAGATTTTTATGCCTTTATGCCAGAGGGCACATAGTTCAGGTGCACATAATAAACAAGTCATACACAAAAGATCGCACAAGTATGGTATATTTCGTATAGCCTGTTTCAGCATAGCGCAGGGGTGCAAAACCCTGGTCGTACTGCATGAATAAACTGCAAATTTGGTCAAAAAAAGAACTTTAACCCTTTAACGGCCACGATTGGCCGGCCTTTTTTTGGCCAAAAATCACCAGCCGCTAGAGCTAGAGAGCTGTTCAAACCCTTTATGGATTCAGCAAGTCTTCTAGTTGAGATCCAAAAAAATGTTTTTCGTTATCAGTTTGGTGTTTTCTGGAGGTGACATCATAATGAGGGCATGTTTTCAAATGTTTGGCCACCATTACCTGGCCCTGAGCCCTAACCCATTGACCCATTCTTTTGAATCAAAGTTTTCTTGAAAACTAGACCAAAATCCGCATCTATAGAGCCCTTGATTGACCTGCAAACATATCTGAAGCCAAAATTATGGGTTAAAAACCCAGTTTTTGGCAAAATTCAAAAGGTTTCAAAAAAGGCATATTTTTCCCTTTCAGGGAAAACTTTGGCCAGCAAGAACTCGGCAGCAGATTGAGCTAGAAAGCTGTTCAAACCCTGTAATGACTAGTGGCATCGTGTAGTTTAGAATAAAAAAAAATCTAATTTGGGTGAGAGGTTTTGGGCCACTGGGATCATGACAGGGGTATGTTTTTTGGTTAATTTTATAATGTCATCTTCCAATCCAACGCGCCAATATTTTGGCTTGCAATATTTTTGGTTTCCGAGCGAGAATACGCGTTTTTAGAGCCCTTGATTGAGTTTCTAACATTTCTGGTTCAAAAGTTGTGCCAAAAGCATTCCAAATATGACAGGAAACTCCCAGGGGATTAGTGGGGATTTCCCCAATTACTATTCTACCATTTTTGCCATAACTTATCAACTAGAAACGTCAGAATGTTCATCAAGCCCTCTAACAGTTCGTACTATTGCCTAGAATGCATTTAAATCTCACGCAGTTTCACGCCAGTGATTTGGCTTGATTTTTGAACTCCCACGGGATGTTGACGTCATGGATTGTTTTGACAAACCTGTCAAAACATCCTGTGGTTTTGTAAACATGGCCAGAAAGGCTGAAATCGCACGGTGAAAATTGTTTTTCTTCAGTCTAAACTACAAGTCTTTCCCGATTCAAAGCGGATTTGAACAGCTCTCTAGCTCGATCCGCTGGCGAGTATTGTCCATATAGAGAAGGGGTGTGTTCCAACCTAAATTGGAGTTTGTGGGTGCAGAAATTTTTACCAATTTTTGTTTTTTTATCCATAATTTTGGCTACAGATATGCTAGAGAGCCATTCAAGGGCTCTAAAGATGCGGATTTTTGCCTAGTTTCCAAAAAAAACTTGAGCCAAAAGAATGGGTCAATTGGTAGGGGCCCAGGGCCAGGTAAAGATGGCCAAAAAAATGCAAAAACACTCCCACTTGTGACGTTCACCCCAGCAAACGCCATACAAAACAAATTTTGTTTTTCGATGTCAACTAGAAGACTTTCTGAATCCGTAGAGGTTTTGAACAGCTTTCTAGCTCTAGCAGCTGGCGATTTATGGCCAAAAAAGGGCAAGCCAATTTATTGGCTCGCGCTGTTGTTTAAGGGTTAAGCCTTTGTTACAAAATGGTAGCACGCCTATGTTTCACTCCCGCTATATCTGTGTTGCACGACATTGGGTAGCTTCAGCAAGCGGCTGCGCTTTTCTAGAATTCGAGGAGTAGTTGCACGATGCATGACCTGGATGTAGAAGGCAGCCTTAGTTCTTTTCATATACCAGAACTTCTGTCAAATGGGATAGCGCTTCCTAAAACCAGCGTGCTAGCATTTTGCCGCGTGGTATCTGTGGATACAATGCGCTGTAGATAAACTTCCCTGTTTGCAGTTTCAGTGCTACTTAGGCTCTATGATGTAATAATACAAAATGTTGCAACATAAAAGACGACACTGACGTTGCAACATATATGTTGTGTTCAGTTTGGGAACAATTGTTTGGTGAATCTGATGATGATTCAGATTTGGAAGGGTTTTAAGTTGTAAATTTCATTTGGGACTTGTGTTCATACTGGCAGTTTGATTTACCAAGGTACTGTATGTTGTCAATAAATGTTTTGTCATAGCCGCACATTTTCAATGGCATTTGTCATTTACAATCCTTGGTCTGAGCTGAGAAAAAGTGAAAAAAAAATTGTACTAATTTTTAATCAAAAAATTAAATGAGCGTTGTACTTGAATAAACACAGTAGATAAGATCTTTCTGTGATATTTCAAAATAGTGTATAGTGAAATACAATGAAAATTAGCAAAAGCACAAAATATTAGCATCTCATAAAGATTCTAACAATGGTTTTCATTAAGTTTGCTTTGCTTTTTTACAGTAATGATGTATCCCATGTTATCCATTCCATATTTACCAGTGGTTTCCAACAACTTCTACCTAAATGGTTCTATGCTACACTTGGTAAGTCGATAAAGTTTCAATTAGGTAGTACAAACAAAAATATCTAGATATTTTTGACTTTGAAGATAACCTTTCAAAAATCTAGTGGGTTGATACTTAAACGATATTATTTATTTCACTAACAAAATTTGACCAGCCAAATATAAATTGAAACTTTGTCCTTATTGCAGATGGCAAAACAAAGGACAATAAAGTTGCAACTGGATCATGAAGTAATTACCTTCTTCCATTATGCATTCCTTCACATTGACTGCTACAAATGGGTCAAAGTTTGAACCATTTTGAGCAATGGATGCACCTGGTTCACATTTAACAATCTTCACTCGAAGGAAAGGAGCCATCACAACGTGTAGCGAATACTTCCAAGTTCAAATAAATCCCAAATCCAATGATTACCACTGGCAAGATTACTTTGAGTAACACCGCACTTACTTAACAACACCCTCAAGAGTTAGTTTATGTTTGTTCTTCAACTTCATTATTATCAGCCATGCATTTACAATAGCAATACTTGCATCATACAACTGTAACATAGGATCAAAAGTGAGCACATAAGTTATTTCAAAATATTGATTCAGCAAAACATGGGCAACTATTATTTAGCGACTGCAATACCTTGCGAAAACTTCACAAACTGACCTGCATGAAAAATGTGTTTGCTTTACACTGGTTAAGTAGTTAATTTAAGACTTGTAAACATTATTTCTAGCTACGCAACCTACAGTACCGAAAATGCTTAGCTATGCAACCTACAGGACCAAAAATGTTTTTATGCATGGATACAACATGCTACCATTATCAATATACAGGTAGGTGTACAGGAAGGCTGGTGCTACCGTAGCGTGAGGTCTACCACACTATAGTGTGAGATCTACCTCCCATTTGCACTGTAGCGCAAGGTCTACTACATTATTGGAGTGTCATCAGAATTTTTTCCTAATCATCTTCCAGCATAAACAGTCAAGTTGTGACTGGAAAAGCTGACAACCAACACCTCACATCAGGGCTGTGGAGTTGGAAGGATTTTCAACCTGAGGAGTCGGAGTGGCAGAAAATTTTAACAACTCCGACTCCAGGCAGACCTTTTGCTCACCAATTGTGACTGTTTGTGCCACAAACGTTCATAAGCATCTCACTTTGCAATTTAAGCAGCTTGACGTTTCAACAACAGATGATAATGACTATTCAGAAAGGCTGCAGCGCACTAACTTGCATACCTACATTCAGGGGCCATTCCAGATCAGCAGCGTCCCTTGGGCTCATCACGCAACCTACATTGAGTGAATGTAACTATTCCGGGCTTGTATCACTGAAATTTCCATTCGCTCATTCTGGGTGGCACTATCGTTGCTCTGTGACGTTGGTTACGCCACAATGAATGAGAAGTTCTCATGGGAACTCGTCTGTTGTTACGTAATGCACGTCACAGAACAATGATAACGCCAGTTAATCCTCTGCGTCTTAGGCTCATTCATATGAGCCCGAGTTATCGGACAGTTTATTGTTCGTTTGAAATTATTCTCGAATGGGTACTGTCCATTGGATTGGAATCCAAATGTTCTATGCAAACCCATTGCTTCAAAAAAACATTCAATCTGATATGAATTAAATTGAAAAATACTTAATTGCAGAGGGCAGCTCGGGCTCCAATGGATGAGCCCGAGTAAAGAGCGAGCGAATGTATTCGAGAGAACCGTTGCTATGAACGATATTTTTTTATTCACGTCACCTGTAAATTGAACGCGGAAGGCTGACATGAAACGAAAATATATGAACACTGACAAGACCCAATGGAAAAATCCAGAGTTGACAACCTTAATCAGTGAAGTGGGTGGTGGCACAAACATGCAAAGCAAGCAAGCTCGCATTACAATATAAAGCGTGGTCGGAGGCTCGGTTAATCCCGAGTGCTGGAATCGCTACTGCCGACACATGATTTAAATGTTTTTGCACAAAGAATTTCCCCTGCAAACACGTGCTGGTGTTAATTGACTTGTCAACACTCAGCACTCCACAGTCCCATTCAATTTAAATAAGTAAGCGGCAACTCAAAACAAAAACGCACTGTGACCTTAATCCCTAGTAAAATAGACACTCAGATTTCGTTACGTTGTCTGGTAGCCATGCACTTTATTGCATGGCATCGGCGAAGCACGATGACTGTCTGATCGTGAACGATAATCCGACCTATGGTTTCTGGTCATACTTCTACTGATTTGTAATGATTTGATCCAATTAGTTGGAGACAACACAGCAGCTTCGCTTGGTCTTCTACGTACAGTAGCAAACTTCTTTAAAACGTAAAACAGACAAATAAGTTTCTTAAAACAAACAAATGTTGCTTAAAACACGCAAATGAATTTTGGTTCTTTTGTCGTACAATTCCAATCGAATACAATTCCAATCGTATTCACTTGGAAGTTGAACTGTAGTGATTTTCGTAGCAATATGCTAATCCATGTCGAGTTCTGCGTTCTATCGCAACATTTTTGCGTTAAAAAATCCATGTTGATTAATTCGTAAACTTTGCAAGTTTGTTGTACCTGAAAGCAAGGTAGTATGAAGTGTTTAGATAACGAAGAGAAAAGTGAATGCTCCCAAAACTTAAATTAATTTGTTTTAATTTCTTTTATGGTTGCCAGTTTGTGGATTTTGACCTGAAGAGCTTACTTGTAACATGTTCATTTGGCCATCTAAGGAAAAATATAGCGACACATGTACGTTCAACAGAGCTCAAGCTTGACAGTGTTCGACTGTAAAAAGTTGTGTCAATGAAGTCATTTAACATGGTATCACGAAATCCCAAGCGCATTTCTCAACCGCGTTGCACAATATGTGCACATGCACACCGGTAGAATGTATACATTTTTCTATTTTAGTTGTTTACTGATATTGTTTGCAAGGTATCTGGTTTAATCGATTTTTTATCAACCTTCTCTAATAATTTGTCTTTTTAGATGAGTACTTTTTTCTGTACAACTAAAAGACTATCTTTCTCTGCTTGATCATATTTTGCAAAAGTGAGAGATGAACGTGCATTTACATCTATTTAAAACAAGTTTACATATTGTTGGAATGTGCAAGTAGGGTTTATGAATTTAACCGAAAAAATTATCACTTTAAGTAACTAATACAGTTGAAGGTCGGATTCAGTCCAGAGTTGGAGTCGGATAATTAAAACTGCCTGGAGTCGGAGTCAGATGACGGGACTTCTGACTCCACAGCCCTGCCTCGCATTCTCTTTAGCATCATCGTTTTAGCATTCAACCACAATCACTCAATTGCCTGTGTGTGTTCTCCTGTGACTGGATCCACATAAAGTTACTAGTGGTTCACTGAATGATGCTGGTAACCTAGGGCATTTGGGTTGCTATATGCATTGCAAGCCACTCATTTGAATGAATAACCGAACAATATGCACATTTCCTTCCAATAATAGGATTGGGGTGTTGCAATCATGCTGTTCCACTCAAAAGCACTGGCAATCTGAGCCTTGTTTAAGACCAAAAGAACAAGGCCTATCATTATGATAATTCAATTCTACACCCATGGTTTCTGTTGTTTTCTTGATCTGCATAACTGTTTTCAGAGGAGCGTTGTCTCCATTTGGCATCATTTCTAGTTTCTCTGTTGTACTTCCATCAACCAGCAAATCTCACACCTCACGCTAAGGAAACTGACATGGTAGACCTCACGCTACACCTGGGTAGATGACATATGGATATGGCGATAAACTTCACACCACAAAGAATTGAATAACTTTTTCTGTAGAAATAATGTTCATGATGATAGCTTTCTTCGTGTTACTCTGTACCATACTGAACACTCGTTAAATTTTTTGAAACTAAAGTTTTTAGCTTTTTTTAACATTTATGAAAAACTCAATAATTCATCATTTTTCAAGTGTCACCAATCATTCTACCACTGGTATGAACTACATAACCAAGCTTAGATTGGCACCCTTTAAGAGCACCCTTGCAGCCATCCGTGACGTTGTGTTGACAAAAGGATAAATGAGAACCTTTAACTAAGAATATCTTATGGACATACTCTTCAACAACCTAGTTCCTGGTGTACTGCATCATAGTAAGTCATGATACACACAATCATAACAACATGAATGATGTTTTTTTTGCCACAGACTATTTCTACATAATTTTTATGACTACTAGTAATTGCTCTTAATATCCACTTCACAGACACATGATTGATTGTACACAATACACTTGTGCAAAACCATAAACTGCATAACACAACCTCATCTTAACCTGTGATGGTCTTCTTGCTTCTGACTGGTTGATATGATGCTAGTCAGCCCCAAAGTCACTGTAAAGACAAGTTATACCAACCATAAAGCCCATTGTTAACACTTTCACAAACGCCAGATGAATACTATATCTTCATCTGGGGAATTTGTTCACCTGTTCTCAGAGAGCGTAAATTTGTTTCTACTGAAAATGATGTTTTGGGACACTGGTTGTTTTTTGCTTGGAAACAGTCTAAAAATATGGTCCTAGACTGAGTTTAAATATTATTAGGTCTTGGGATGAGAATCCAAACGCTCTGTGGTTCAGAGGCTGTTCAAAAGCATGGTTCTTTTGAGTCGGTCCACCTAGGCAGGACCAAGATTCTGCTGCAATAATAGTGATTTTGTGCAACATTCGACAATTAATAAATGTATTTAACTAATTGTTCAATCATTGTGTTCACAATAATGAAAAATAAAAAATTTGGAGTTTGAAACTACTATTCCATGTCCAACCCAATAACGTTTTCAGCAATAACTAAAACAAACATCAAATTAAGTTCCGAGTTATTTAAAAGTGGATAATTTCAATTTATTAACCAGGACATGTCATTTTAAAACGCCTGCATCACAGGGGAGGCAAGTGAGCAATAGCCCCTAATCCCCATTAAAACGTACACTAGCCGCAGTTTCAAACGTCAATTATTGAGACAATAGACGCGGGCACTTCCGCTGCGATACCATGAAGACGAGTCCCAGTTCGCAACCGCAAAATCAAGCTGCAACACTGCCGCAGAGTCACGCTCCACACGGCAACGCGACAAAATCGTATTTAAAAAAGTAACACTTAAAATCACTAGTGTTTCTGTATGCTTTCGAGGAATCAGTCGACTGCCATCTGCTTTCGTCTTTTTGCGATCAACTAGTTAGATGTTTCAGTCATTTATTTATTTGAGTAAACGTCTTTTTAATTTTTGAGTAAACACTTATTTCATGAGTCAGTTTTCTTTTGTTTTGTTTTTGTCACCACTAGTATTCTTGACATCAGTCAGTTTGTTAAAATGTTATGATTTATGAGCTTGTATTACGAAATTTTGATTGTAGTCTTGAGTTTGTTTTTTCTCTGCTGTTACTTCAGCCTTTCAACTTTTCACCTGTAAGCGTTGCTTGCAATTTTCAGGACTGAGGATGTGTAATTTTACGTGAAATCGATTTCCTACTCAAAATTTGCTGATCGATTCCTTGCTTACACCCATCGTGGAAAGTACGTACTTAAAAAAGCAAACTGGAAAAATTTTGCCTGTGCACGTACTTTAACACAGCCGCGCAGTCACGCTAAATGCTACCTAGTTTGAGATCAACAATAGTAACGTACACTTTGTAACGAAGCATTTTCCGATCAAACAGATGTTCGTTACGCTTTATGACAAGGTTATTTATGATGAAAGACACGAAAGGTCACGAACGGTGGATTTGTTTTGCATAGCGAGGCGATCGACCAATCAGACAAGCTGTATTACGTCACGTGATCAACTACTCGCCGAAAAGGCTACTCGCCGACGTGATCAACTACTCGCCGAAAAGGCTACTCGCCAACTACTCGCCGAAAAACAAAATACTGTGTATTCTAGTATTCTGTAACTCTGCTTATTTTTTGTGAACACTTACTTTTCATATTTTCTGTGTGCACATCCTATACGTCTCGACATATAAGTACACCCTTTATTTTTTCTGTTTTGCTTTTTTCTTCTGTACCTCTTCAATTAGTTTAAGTACTATTT